>OLSQ01002044.1_pt1 | contig 15341 bp, 10 predicted proteins | sample 1672561 | NCBI WGS metagenome assembly OLSQ01 (sample SAMEA3136699, study PRJEB25190) | human gut metagenome | biome: human gut; feature: human-associated habitat; material: faeces | place: Austria | collected 2013 | reverse complement strand
TGTTGCTCAGGAACTTATAAATAAAGTTAAATCAAAGTGTTGCGGAATTAAGGAAAACTAAATTAATTATGAAAAAGAAGTTTTATCCTATGTTGCTCATAGCAGCCTTGAGCTTGTCGGCATGTACGGACGTAACTGAACCTACTGTCGATTATGGTGGAAACACATTTATCAATGACTACTCAGCACTGGTAGATGCAGTCAATAACTTAAACAAGACGCTGAAAGAGCGATTTGATGCCCTCAATACATTGTTGAGAGACGGCATGGCAGACATTAAGGTAGCAGTAGACGCCAATACAGGTGCCATCACCATATTGAGCGAGAACACCAAGAACGGTCTGAAAGACATCAACACATCTCTATTTAATGGTTTCGAAGCCTTAACCGCACAGTTGACCACACTCACAGGTCAGGTAACCGCACAAGGCGAAGCCATCGTATATGCCATGAATCAGAATGGCGATATACTGCGCCTGCAGATTGATACCACCGGTAAGCTTATCTCAGCACAGATCTTGGCTTCTGGCAATGCCCTTGTAGATGTGATCAACAACCAGGGCAACACCATGGCTGAGCGCATAGCAGCCTTGACAGCTGCCGTGAAGGGTGGATTTGCCGACATCAAGGTGGAAATTGACAAGAACACGGGTGCTATCACCGCACAGGGCGAAAGCCTGAAGGCTGGTCTTAACACCATCAACACCACACTGCTCAACGGCTTCACAGCCATCAAGACTACGATAGACGATAATGGCAATAAGATGGTGACCGCATTGAACGAAAATGCTGAGGTTCTGCGCCTGCAGATTGACACCACTGGCAAGCTCCTCAATGCTACCTTAATCGCCAAGGCTGATGCTATCATCAAGGCTATCAACGACCAGACAGCAAGTTTGGAGTCTCGCTTCAATGCACTGACCACAGCTATAGAGACAGGTTTGGCCAACATCAAGGTGGAAATCAACAAGAACACAGGTGCCATCAAGCTCCTCGATGACAACACTCAGGGCAGCTTAGGCAATATCAACACCAGCTTGCTCAAGATAGACGAAACACTCATCAACGGCTTCACAGCCATCAAGACCACAATAGACGAAAATGGCAATAAGATTGTGACCGCAATGGACAGAAATGGTGAGGTTCTGCGCCTGCAGATTGACACCACTGGCAAGCTCCTCAATGCTACCATCGTGGCTAAGGCTGATGCCATCATCAAGGCTATCAACGACCAAACAAAGAGTCTGGATGCACGTCTCAATGCACTCACATTAGCTGTACAGACTGGTCTCGCTGACATCAAGGTAGAAATAGACAAGAACACGGGTGCCATCAAGCTTCTTGAGAAGACCACCCAGACAGGTCTTGCTCAGATCAACACTACGCTTGTTAATGGTTTCACCGAGCTGAATACCAAGATTGACAATCATGGCAAAAAGATCGTGACTGCTATTGGTCAAATGAGTGATACGTTCGAAGCACAGAGCAGACTGCTCCGCCTCACCATCGACACCAACGGCTCACTCATCGTAGCACAGCTCAAGAGTAGCGTCCTCAACCTCACAACAGAATTGAAGAGCCAGACTCTTACTCTGGGTAGCAAGATTGAAGCCATCAACACCACCGTTGGTGCAGGACTCGCAAAGATTGAGGTTGTCAACGACAAGATCAACACCACGCTCGACCTCCGTCTCACAGCAGTGGAGAACAAACTTGGAAACAACAACACTTCACTTGGCGAAATCAAGACAGAACTCAGCAACCTGAAGACCGCCATCGACAACGTGAACACCAACATCACCGCGGGCTACACAGCAGTAAAGGGTAGCATCGATGACATGACCGGACAACTCACCGTTAAGTTGAGTGACAACACAACAGCCATCGTCAACATGGAGAACGGCATGAAGGACCAGCTCATCGCTCTGAAGGAGATGATAGAGCAGCAGGGCGGCAAGATTGTTACTGCCATCGGCACAAATGGTGACGTCATCGTAGCAGCAGTCAACGCTCAGGGCTCAGTTCTCGGAACAGCCATCACCACACAGAGTGGAGAGATCAAGGGCTCTATCACAGGTTTGGAGAACGGCATCAAGAATGCCATCACCCAGCAGACTACCGACATGAATCTCAAAATCGCAGGAGTGGTTGATGCCATCACAGCACAGACCGCCGCTCTCAACACTGCTATCGCTAATGGAGTTAGCAAGGTTGTAAAATCTAACACCAAGTTGCAGAATGCCCTTACCACAGCCATTAATGAGCTGAAGGACAAGCAGGATGCCAACTCACAGGCCATGCTGAAGCAACTGGAAAAGATGGCTGCCGACAACGGCATCTATCAAGATCCAGCCGACAAGACCTCTGTATACATGGAACCAGCGATGTGGGCAGCAGTATCAGCAGACCCAACTCTGAAGAAAATCATCTCAGACATGCTTGAGGTACAGAAGCCTACTATCCTGTGCAACGCCTACTATGCAGCTTATACAGGCACGGTACAGAACAACAACTTAATCAAGGTAAATACCGAGCAAGTTGTTTCAACAACAGAAGTTGTGGCAGGTACACTCCAGCCCATGCAACTCGCCAACGGCAAGAAGGTTATCAGAATAGCCAAAGTGCCAGAGCAGATGAATTATAATATTACTTCAACCGTTAAGAACATCTTACACATCCTTTACGTGGATGCCAAAGGAAAGAATAGCCTCTCCTATTCCATTGGAGGAGTCAGCAACACATTGCTTAACTTGACTACCTATAAAGATGGAGTCATCATGTCGGTTTTGAAGTGCAACTTTTACTTGCAAAATGATGCTGATGCAACAGGAACTCCATCTTTCGAGTATCCCGAATAAGTAAGAATCTGCAGAAAGAGCATGAACATCTCATGCCAATATGCTACCGCATTACAAATTCAAAGCAGTTACAATTATGAGAATAAAACGTTTAACCATGGCAGTCGCCGTCTTAGCGACGGCTGCCACACTCCAAGCACAAACCTACAATGATACGGTGCGTACTCACACTTGGTCGGTTTACATCCAGGGAGGAGGAACTCTGTATCATGGCATGAGGGGTATGGACGAGATAGCTAAAAGAAAGCACATCATGCCCTTCGGAGGTGTCGGAGTGAAATACAATATCAAGCCCTGGGTAAGACTGGGTTTGAACTTAGAGTACGACATGCTCAGGTCGACAGACAAGGACATGCTCTCTACCACAACGAACAAGGATTATGAGATAAAAGATCCTTCTACAGGAAAGACCTATCCTACGACCTTGGAGACCAAGATGGACAGATTCCAGAACCGCTATACCATGCAGTACGCCATGGCCGACCTGAATGTAGACTTCAACATCATGGAGTTCTGGCACAACCGCAAGGCTCAGCAGCTCAACCTCTGGTTGGGAGTCGGTGTCGGTTATCTGCGTGGATGGAGCCGCAACTCCACTACCTTCTCTTTCAGAGAGATGGCTGTTGCCAAGGGTGAAGGATACTACAACGTCTACACCCACAACTACATGAAGAGTCATGCCTTCAACGAACATGTTGACGCGATGTATATCCCGGCAACCCTGTCGTTGGAATACGACCTTTCCTCTCGCTGGACAGCAGGTGTATTCGGCAGATACAGCTATCTGCCTCTCAACAAGGACTTGACTCCTAAGGGAATGTACAGTGCAGGAGTGGTTCTTCGCTTCAACTTCGTCAGCAAGGTGATGCCAAGCAACAAGGCCCGCTACTACAAGGCTCTGAGAGATCAGGCCGAAATGAAGGAAGCCTACGAAAAGCAATTGGCTGAAAAGCAGCGTGCATACGACGGATTGTCTGAGAGTCTGAAGGCTTGCCGCAAGGACAATGCCGAACTGCAGTCATTGCTCGACGACTGCGAGAAGTCGAAGAAGGTGAAGTCTTACGAGGTATTCTTCAACGTAGACAAGACCAACATCACGACTCAGGAAAAACTTCGCTTGAAGAAGTTTATCAACACCCTGAAGGAACAGGGCGACTACAAGCTTACCATCATCGGTGAGGCTTCGTCGGACGGAGTTTCTTCAAAGAACTACAAACTCAGCGAGGGTCGTCTGAACAATGTTGTCAACTTCCTGAAGAAACAAGGCATCAAGGACTTCGACATCAAGTTGGAGAAGGCCATTGGCGACAGCAACGGCTGTTCAAAGGAGGAATGCCGCAGAGTTTTGATTACTATTGAGTAATAATACAGGGTAAATCTTTTCTTTTAAGCCGCCACAGATAGCTTTAAGCTTCTGGGGCGGCTTTCTTTATGGGGAAGGAAGTTTCTTCTTTAACTTCTGAAGTAACTCCCCTATTGATCCTTCAGCCAGTCGCGGTCTTTTTCGTCTTCCGCAGTAAAGTTCTTATCGTCGAAGAGGCTTGTCTGTCCTGTCAGCTCATCGATAATCTGTTGCTGGCTCTTGCCGGCATCAGGGTCGAGGTTCTCGTCGGATGATTTTGCCTTTATCCGGGACGACACTTTGCCGTCGGCAGCATCGGCTGTATCTGCAGGCTCTGGGAAACGGGTCGGCTCTATTTCCTCTATAGAACCTATGTTCCAGGTAGAGAGTCGTTTTCCCTTAGCCTTGAAACTCTTCTGTGCGATAAACTGCTCGGCGTCGATTTCCTCGGCAGGACGCACAGCATCCACACCTCCATAAGTCACCTTGATACGAGGATAAACTGTATCGGTAAGGAGAATCAGCTTGCTGTTGACATTCTCGCCAAGGAAGTTCTGATGGCGCTTGGCAGCGTCCATGGTGAATCGCTTGATGTAAGGATAGCCTTCGTTGTCGGCATCATAGAGGACGGCAGTCCATATCTTATGCTCGTCCCACTTTTCCAGTCGCAGGATATTGTCCTCATAGTGGTTGTTGGCATCGAAGTTGGTGATGTAGAAGTCGGCATTGTCCAGTACCACCAGTATCTTGTCGTCGTTGTTGAACTCGCCCAGGTAGGTTCCCTGCTCGTCGTAGTTGAGACGATGCACGTCGAAATCGAACCATACCTTCCTGCCGCCCAGCGTGCTTCCGCCGTGGCTCTTGAGTGTGATGCGGCTCACATCCAGCTTGGTGAGCAGATTGCCCATGCTCTGACGGCCCTTGATGGCCAGCAGACTGAGGTCGCGATCAAAGAAGATCTTCTTCACCTTGGGGTTGGGCTTGAGCACCACCTTGATTGTCTCGGCCTCTCCATTGGGGTTGGCTGTGAAGTAGAGCACACGGCTCCCGGGCTTTCCTTGCGTCAGGTCATACTCACGGTCGCGGGTGATGCTGGTCACATTGAAGCGTTTCATGTATGAGGTGCCAGCCTTGCCGTCGCGATACACCACATTATAGATGGTGCGCGAATCGCCCTTGCGGAACACGGCAATATGTATGATTTCGGCTTTCTTCTTCTCTGCCTTGCTTCGCTCAGTCTCTCCCACGAAGAGTTTGTCGGCTATGCGCACCACCTTATATGTGCCGTCGCGGTAGAAGATGATGACATCATCGATGTCGGAACAGTTGCTCACGAACTCGTCCTTCTTCAAGGAAGTGCCTATGAAACCCTCCTCGCGGTTGATGTAGAGCTTCTCGTTGGCCTCCACCACCTTGGCAGCCGATATGGTGTCGAAGTTCTTGATTTCGGTCAGACGCGGGTGCTGCTTGCCGTACTTGCCCTTGATGAACTCAAACCACTGGCATGTGACTTCCACCATATTGGCCAGCTCGTGGTCTATCTGCTCCACTTCGGCGTTCATGCGGGCTATGTTCTCCTCGGCTTTCTCCTTGTTGAACTTCAGTATGCGGCCCATCTTGATTTCCATCAGACGCAGGATGTCGTCGCGGGTCACCTCCCTCACCAGCTTGGGATACCAGGGCTGCAGGCGGCTATCCACCCACTCGATGGCGGTATCCATGTCCTTTGCGTTCTCAAACTGACGGTCCTTGTAGATGCGTTCCTCTATGAATATCTGCTCCAGTGAGGCAAAGAGCAGGCTCTCGAGCAGTTCGCCCCTGCGTATGAGACGCTCCTTGCGCAGAAGCTCCAGAGTGGTATCCACATTATTGCGGAGCACATCGCTCACCGTGAGGAAACAGGGTTTGCGGTCATCTATGACGCAGCAGTTGGGCGAGATGGATATCTCACAGTCGGTGCAGGCATACAGTGCATCGATGGTCTTGTCGCTGCTGGCACCGGGAGTCAGATGGATGAGTATCTCGGCCTTGGCAGCTGTGAGGTCCTCCACATTGCGTATCTTTATCTTTCCCTTCTCGTTGGCCTTCAGTATGCTGTCGATAAAGGTGCTGGGCTTACTGGCGGTGCCTGTGGTCTTGCCGTAGGGTATCTCGGTGATGGCCAGTGTCTTGCTGTCGCGCTTCTCTATCTTGGCACGCACGCGCACAGCCCCTCCGCGCTGTCCGTCATTGTACTTGCTCACGTCGATACTGCCGCCTGTGGGGAAGTCGGGATAGAGATGGAACTCCTGCCCATGCAGGTAGGCGATGGCTGCATCGCATATCTCTCCCAGGTTGTGGGGCAGTATCTTGCAGTTCAGACCCACAGCGATGCCTTCGGCACCCTGCGCAAGCAGGAGCGGGAACTTCACCGGCAGGGCGATAGGTTCCTTGTTGCGCCCGTCATACGACAGCTTCCATTCGGTGGTCTTGGGGTTGAAGACAACATCCAGAGCGAAGTTGCTCAGACGGGCCTCGATGTATCGGCCTGCAGCAGCATCGTCTCCTGTGATGATGTTACCCCAGTTGCCCTGGCAATCCACCAGCAAATCCTTCTGCCCCAACTGCACCAGCGCATCCTTGATGCTGGCATCACCGTGGGGATGGAACTGCATGGTATGGCCCACGATGTTGGCCACCTTGTTGTAGCGGCCGTCATCCATGCGCTTCATGCTGTGCATGATGCGTCGCTGCACGGGCTTGAATCCGTCGCCTATGTGCGGCACGGCACGCTCCAGGATTACGTATGAGGCATAGTCCAGGAACCAGTCCTGGTACATGCGGTTGAGATGATGGGTGATTCCATCGGTCTGTGTCACGTCGTTTGTCATCTTCTGTCTTTAGCCTTCCTATTATGCACCACGTACGTCTGTACGCTGTCAACTAACCTACAAAGATAGCAAGAATCTGCGTCATAGGCAAGCGCGCCGCTCACCTTTCGCCTCCGAAGGACCGAGAAACACGCAATCTGCCCCCTCGCAGGCACCTCCACAGGCATCCCAGCGCTCCTGCCCAGGCCGGATGACGCTCCACACCACCGCATGGCTGCATTCCCGGGCAAATGATGCAATGCGGTGCAACGGCCATCGCAGCACGCTGCATCGGCCATCGCAATGCGCTGCGCAGGCACATGCAGCGCGCTGCGCTTTTCATCCGCCCCAAGTGCCATACCCACCGCTTCGGCCTCCACAGGGGCATTTGCCCTGCCGTCCCGCCACAGGCTCCTTGCCTGCCCGCCCATATCTTAATGCTGCAAATGGACTTGCATTCACATTTATTTTGTATTTTTGCGGTATGAAATTCGGTTTGTACCTGATTTACGGACTCACATGGGCACTCTCCCGACTGCCCATGAGGGTGCTCTATGCACTCTCCGATTGCCTGTTCCCACTCATCTATCACATAGCACGATACCGGCGCAAGCTGGTGCGCCGACAGCTGCAGGAGTGCTTCCCGCAGCAGCCTGCCCAGTGGCACCGCCAGGTGGAGCGCAAGTTCTACCACTTCTTCTGCGACTACATCGTGGAGACACTCAAGCTCATGCACATGGGCAGCAGGGAGATAGAGCGCCGCGTAACGTGGGACGGACTGGAGGAGCTGCAAGCCGAGATGCGCACACGCGGCAAGAAGTTCGCAGTAGCCTATCTGGGGCACTACGGCAACTGGGAATGGGTGGCTTCCTTCAGCAGCCATCTGGCTCCCGACTTCGGCGGAGCACAGATTTACCACCCGCTCAAGAACAAGCGCGTAGATCGCTTCTTCCTCAAGCTCAGGAGGCAGTTCGGCGGCGACTGCATAGCCATGAAGGAGGCTCTGCGCCACATCATACTGATGGGCAGGGGCGAGAAGCACGAAATCATCGGCTTTATCGCCGACCAGTGTCCCAAGTGGGAAGCCATGCATCACTGGACGGAATTTCTGGGCCAAAAGACTTCGTTCTTCATCGGACCCGAGGAGATAAGCAAGCGAGTGCCGTCGTGTGTGGTGTATGTACACGTCACCCGCCCCCGCCGGGGCTATTACCACTGCCAGGTGGTGCCACTGACCTGGGAGCCGAAGGAGCACAAAGACTATGAGATAACCAACCTCTACGCTGCGGCACTGGAGGAGCAGATACGCGAGCAGCCCGAACTCTGGCTCTGGTCACACAAGCGCTGGAAGCGCACCTACGAGGAGTGGTTGCGCGTGAGCGAGAATTGGGCACGCACCAAAAAGAACTCTATCAAGGACAACAAATGAACAGACTGGAAATCACAAGGCGCGTGGAGGCTCTGAGGAACTACATGCGCGAGCATGCTCTGGCAGCATTCATTTTCCCCAGCACCGACCCTCACAACGGCGAATATGTGCCTGAGCACTGGATGACACGACAGTGGATAAGCGGTTTCAACGGCAGTGCCGGCACCGCAGTGGTCACTCTCACCGATGCCGCACTGTGGACCGACAGCCGTTACTTCCTGGCTGCCACCGAGCAGCTGGAGGGTACACCTTTCCAACTCATGCGCGAGAGGGTGCCAGGCACACCTGCCATAGGCGAGTGGCTCAAGGGGCAGCTCAAGGCTGGAGAGACGGTCGGCATCGACGGATGGGTCAACAGCGTGGAGCAGGCATCCGGCCTGAGGCAGGAGCTGCAGGCTGGAGGCATAGAACTGGACACGAGTCTGGATCCCGCAGGGGAGCTATGGACCGACCGTCCCCCAGTGCCTGCCAATCCCGTAGAGATACAGCCGATAGAGTTTGCCGGCGAGAGTGCAGCAAGCAAGCTGGCACGCATCCGCGAGCAGATAAAGGCGGCAGGAGCAGAGATGACCGTCATCTGTCCACTCGATGAAATCGCGTGGATTTGCAATCTGCGCGGCACGGATGTGCACTGCAATCCCGTCTTTGTCAGCTATCTGACCATCTCGCAGCAGAGTGCCACCCTGTATGTTGACCCGCAGAAGCTCACCCCCGAAGTGACCGGATATCTGCAGGATGAAGGCATCAGCACACAGCCCTACGAGGCTCTGCCACAAGCGTTGGCCCACACACAGCCCTGCACGATGCTCATTGACCCGCAGTCATGCAACTGCCGCGTGCTTCCGCCCGATGGAATGGGCTGGAGCATCGTCAGCCGCAGTTCGCTCATCGCACCCATGAAGGCCATCAAGAACGAGGCCGAGCGCGAGGGTTTCCGCCAGGCTATGCTGCATGACGGAGTGGCGCTGGTGAAGTTCCTGCGTTGGCTCAAGCCTGCGGTGCAGGCCGGCCATGAGACAGAGATGAGCGTGGATGCCCGCCTGACAGCCCTGCGTGCCGAACAGCCATTGTACAGGGATATCTCCTTCGACACCATCGCAGGCTATGCCCATCATGGTGCCATCGTACACTACGAGGCGAGCAAGGAGACCGACATCCCCCTGGAACCACACGGGTTGCTGCTGCTCGACAGCGGTGCGCAGTACCAGAACGGCACCACCGACATCACACGAACCATCCCTCTGGGCGCTCTCACCGAGGAAGAGTGCACCGACTATACGCTGGTACTGAAGGGACACATACGTCTGGCAATGGCCAAATTCCCCGTTGGAACCTGCGGAACACAACTTGATGTGCTGGCAAGATACGCGATGTGGCAGCACGGCATCAACTATGGTCACGGCACCGGACACGGTGTGGGCAGTTATCTGTGCGTGCATGAAGGGCCTCACCAGATACGCATGAACCACGTGCCGGCACTCCTGCAGCCAGGAATGACCATAACAAACGAGCCGGGCATCTACCGTGCAGGCAAGCACGGAGTACGCATCGAGAACACGATGATGGTGGAGCGATGCATGGAGAGCGACTTTGGGGAGTTCCTCCAACTGGTGCCTCTCACGCTCTGTCCCATCGATACAGAGCCCATCCTGTGGGATATGATGCTGCCCGACGAGGTGGAGTATCTCAACAGCTACCACGCACAAGTGCGCAAGGAACTGGCACCGCTGCTCGAGGGTGACGACCTGGAGTGGCTGGTGGAGGCAACCAAGGAACACATTATATAATATAGGCAAACAACAAGAAAATGGCTATCATCAAGAAACTGGCGGGCATGCCCGCACCACGATTCGGCAAGCATTGCTACTTCAGCGAGGGAGCAGTGATAGTGGGAGACGTGGAGATGGGTGACGACTGCACGGTGTGGTTCAACGCCGTACTGCGTGGCGATGTGCACTTCATCAAGATAGGCGACCGCACCAACGTGCAGGACAACAGTTGCATACACACTCTCAACGGTTCGGCACCCTGCATCCTGGGCAACGACGTGACCATCGGACACTCTGTCACCCTGCACGGATGCGAAGTGAAGGACGGTGCACTGGTGGGCATGGGCGCAACAGTACTCGACCACGCAGTGGTGGGAAGAGGGGCAATAGTGGCTGCCGGAGCGCTGGTACTGAGCAACACACAGATAGGCGACGGCGAGCTGTGGGGCGGAGTGCCTGCCAAGTTCATCAAGAAAGTGGATCCCGAGCAGGCTGCCACACTCAACCAGACCTACGCAAGCCACTATATAGCCTACAGCGACTGGTACCGCAAGGCCGATGCCGACCCGTCATCCACCCAGGTGGTAACTACCAGCGAAGACTACCGCACCGAATAGGCAAAGACGCCGGAAAACGGCGGTTCCACCATTCAATCACCCTAAAGCATCCCTATGACAATGAAGAAACTCACCACCCTGTGCCTCATAATGGCCACCGCAGCATTCTGCCTGACCTCGTGCAACCTGCTGGAGAAGAAACCGGGCACACCCAGCACCGTCACCAATCCGTTGCCCATGAAGCTGGGTGACCCGTTCCTGCTGCACGCATCCAACGGCAGGTACTACATGTATGGCACCTCCATGGCCGATGGATTCGAGGCTTTCGTGAGCGACGACCTCGTCAACTGGGAGTCCTGTGGGCAGGTGTATCACGGAGGCGACAGCAATCAGTGGTGCAAGGACTGCTTTTGGGCACCCGAAGTATATGAGCGGAACGGCAAGTACTATATGTTCTTCAGTGCCAACTGGCGCAAGAACCCCACCAACGAAGCCGAGAACTTCAAGATAGGCGTAGCAGTGAGCGAGCGGCCCGAAGGCCCCTTCCGCGACCTGATGAACAGGCCCATCTTCAATCCCGAATACCCCATCATAGATGCCAATGTGTTCTTCGATGACACACACAACCGCTGCTACCTCTACTACAGCCGCTGCTGCTACAAGCATCCGGTAGAGAGCGAAGTGGCTGACAGCCTGCGTCGCGAGGGAGTATATAAGGAGATAGAGGAGAGCTGGGTGTATGGCATCGAGATGAAGAACGACTTCACCGGCGTGATAGGTGAGCCTGTACTGCTGTTGCAGCCGCCCACAAGCATGAGCGACAAGCAGGCCGAATGGGAGAGCCGCAGCGCCTCACACGGCGAGGCAAACCGCCGCTGGACCGAAGGCAGCTTCATCCTGCAGCATAACGGACTCTATTACATGATGTACAGTGCCAACTGCTATCAAGGAAAATACTACGCAGTGGGCTACGCGACAGCCTGTGATCCGCTCGGTCCATTCTTCAAGGCCGACAACAATCCCGTACTGCAAGAGAACCTGCAGCAGGGCGGCGAGGTGATGGGCACCGGCCACAACATGGCCATCAAGATGCCCGACGGCACCTACTACACCGTATATCACGGCCGCATGAAGAGCAATCCCGACGAGCGCGTAGTGCTCATGGACCGCATGCGAATAGAGGACAGCGGCAAACTCATAGTGGATGGTCCCACCACCGAACCGCAAGTCATCAGGAGATAAAGGGGTCTCCTGACTCCAGCACAGAAGAAGCTGCGAAACATGTTGACGTATTCTGAAATAACAAAGAAACCTCTTAACCTTCTCTTACCTATGGACACAAGAAACAAGCTACTCCTTGCGGCAATTCTGTTTGCTGCATTCCTGCCGCCCATAAGCCTCGCTCAGGATACCGTCAGTGTAGATGAGATGATGCGACGCTACGAATTGTATCAGCAAGGGTTATTAAAGGATGATTCGCTCAATGCCGATGAGGTGGTATATACCAGCTACGGAAAGCGAAGATATAACGGGCGTGCAAACTGGAAGGGACTTCCATACACCTATATGCTTGTGAACAATCTGCGCACTCCCGAATACCCAGATAAGGAACACTTCTGGTCATTCGTGGTTATCCGCCAGAAGTTACTATTGGGGAAGGTATCCAGACTCAGAAAGAGGTATAGGCGTGCCACAGAGCATGGAAGAAAGCCGAGCAGAAGAGTCAGACGCGTCATCGAAAGCAGGGCACCATTTGTACTGGCACTGGACAGCATAGACGGGATGAGACGTGAGGAATGGGAGAGTTCAATCCCACACGACTACATTATAAAAGTAAAGAACAAGAAGATGGATTATGCGCAGGCTGTGACAAAGGACTTGAAGATGCTGGACAATCCGTTCCAACTGCTCGGATATGACGTATCGGTACACCGCAAAGCCGTGCGGATAAAGGAAGGAAACATAGTACCATACGACAAGGGAACTGCCCCAAGCGTGAAAGACAGCAGCGGACTGTGGGCTACCACACAGACCATGATGGATGGAACGGGTGAGCGGCACCTGAAACGAGCATTCGAGAACCTTGCCGACACCGTGAACAGCAGGCTCAGAACGGGAAGCAAGAAATGCACCTTGTTTATCAAACACGTGCCCGGCAGGAAGGTGAAAGTGGAGTTCTTGAACGAAGAAGATGCTCACGACCCCGACTTCAGCAAGTTGGCTCAAGTGCTGGAGTCAATGGAAGAGAACTTCTATCCTCGTCTGTGGACCACCGAATGGAAGATACTTCCCGGATTTATCATCGAGGCAGAACTCACGAGCGACAAAGGATGGGTGTTCAGAGTGCCGGGAAACGGGAAGAGAAAAGTGAAAGCAACACCTCTGGAAAGCAAAAAACACTAAGAACCAAGAGGCCAAGTGGCCCCGAGCGCCGCTCTGGACAAAACCGCGAGCCGCCTTACTTGCAACAAGAAAGGCGGCTCGCGGATATTTTGTTACTCAGAGACTGCCGGCGCAGAGAGGCTTGCTGCCCCACACCTTCCCTGCTCTGAGGTGTGCAGCATCAGAACTGTTCCAGATAGGCAATACGCTTTTCGGTGCTGGGATGGGTGCTGAAGAGGCTGTCCATCATGCCTGCCAGACTGCTTCTCAATGCCTTGGGATGGACGATGAAAAGTTGTGCCACATCCTCGCGTTCCACCTGACCCAGTCCGGGATGTGCGCTTATCTTGCGCAGAGCCGATGCCAAGGCAAGCGGATCACCACACAGCTCTGCCCCACCGGCATCGGCCATATACTCACGCTTACGGCTTATGGCAAAGCGGGTAAGCAGGGTGAAGAAGTAACCAATGGCCGACAGCACTATGGCCACAAGCAGGAGCACGATGCCAGCCGCACCATTGCCCTCGCGCTCGTCATCGCTTCGGCGACGCGTACCACCAAACATGATATTATTCCAAAGGAGCCGTATGGCAAGGCTCATGACAGTGCTCATGATGCCCACAAAGATGATGCTGATGATGAGCAAGCGCGTATCGCGGTTGCGGATATGCGTAAGCTCATGGCCGATGACTCCAGCCAGTTCGGCATCGGTAAGGCGTTGGCAGATGCCTGTAGTGACGGTCACGGTGTAAGTCTTCTCGTCGATGCCGCTGGCAAAGGCGTTCAGCATAGGGTCGTCTATGACGTTCACCTTGGGCATAGGCATACCGCAAGCCATGGTGAGGTTCTCCACGATGTTATACACACGCGGATTCTCCTTACGCTCCAGCGGTCTGGCACCAGTGGCATGACGTATCATGGAGGTGTTGAAAAGGTAGGAGATGAGGAACCACACGCCCACAATGCCCACCACCCAAGGCAGCACCTGCAGCATCTCATAATTGACATAATCCCAGTTGACTTTGGTGTCGCCGCCATACATAGGGTCAGTGACGCCCAGCGAATTGCATATCACCAGGAACACATATACGACTCCCAGCAGGATGCATGGGAACAGGAGCAGGAGCAGAACGGACTTCAGATTGTTCTGCACCTGCTGAGTGTGCATGCCCACATACTTCATCTTCGTTGCAAAAGGGTATCAGGATGAGACATACGGGCTTAGAACTTCACCTCGGGAGCCTTGTCGTAATTGGCGCGCTCAGCGGCTGGCACCTCAAACATAGGCTCGCGGTGGAAACCGAACATGCCGGCAAAGAGCACGGCGGGGAAAGTCTGCACGCCATTGTTGAGCTCCTTGGTGGCGCTGTTGAAGAAGCGGCGAGTGGCAGCCAACTTGTTTTCCACATCAGAGATTTCGCCCTGGAGCTGAAGGAAATTCTGGTTGGCCTTCAGTTCGGGATAAGCCTCCACCTGCACTTTAAGCCCGGCCAGAGCCGATGAAAGCGCATTGTCGGCCTCTATCTTGCCGTTTATGGTGGTAGCCGACATAGCGGCCGTGCGGGCCTGCGTCACCTTCTCCAGCAGCTCCCGCTCGTGTTTGGCGTATCCCTTGACCGTCTCCACCAGCTGCGGAATGAGGTCGTAACGCTGCTTGAGCTGCACATCGATGTTGGCGAAAGCGTTCTCACGGTTGTTACGCAACGCCACCAGGTTGTTGTAGATAAACACAATCCAGATGACCAGAATGACCACAACGGCCAGAGTCACCAATAATCCTGTACTCATAGTTCACTTTGTTTAGTTCAACAATATCGCATCGCCAGGGCAACCAAAAGCACCGGCCAACCAGCCGCAAGGCATCAGTACCGCCCGAACAAGCCGCCACAGCATGCGATGCAAAGATAAACGATTTTCCATGCAATGCGCCATAATGAACCTATAAATAAAGTGAAAAAGCACATTTACAGCGCTTTTGTACGAAGTTTTCCGCTTTTCATACCCCCAGGTAAGCAAAAAACAACTAACTTTGCATATCTTTAGCCTACCAAACCGAAAACATGAGACAACTTAAGATAACCAACAGCATCACGAGCCGCGGAAGCCAGTCGCTCGAAGACTACCTGAATGACATCAGCAAACAACCCCTTCTGAC
>OLSQ01002043.1_pt1 | contig 15343 bp, 16 predicted proteins | sample 1672561 | NCBI WGS metagenome assembly OLSQ01 (sample SAMEA3136699, study PRJEB25190) | human gut metagenome | biome: human gut; feature: human-associated habitat; material: faeces | place: Austria | collected 2013 | reverse complement strand
CCATTCCGAACAGAGAAGTTAAGCCCGCTTGCGCCGATGGTACTGCAATGCAATGCGGGAGAGTAGGTGGCTGCCTTCTTTATTTGAGGTCTTCAAGGTCTAACGACTTTGAAGACCTTTTTTTGTTTGTACATTTGTACTTTTTCTATGTTTTTACATTTTATCTTATATTTTTGTGGATTTTCTTGCGTCGTAAAATATAAATGTGTATTTTTGCAGAAAATAGCATCATATTTTATAAAACCTTAAATAACTATCAAAATGAAGATTTTGAATTATTGTTTCTTTCTGTTTGTTATTGGCATTTTGTCTGCTTGTTCTTCAGAGTCTAATTCTGTTGATGAAAATGCCTTAGTTCCTGTTCAAGTGACATTCTCCGGACTTGATGTTAGTGTTGTGCCTGATGGTAGTAGAGGCTTAACGACTCGTGCAACGGTCTCAGAAGCCAAAGTCGACCGTATTGCCTTTAAAGTATTTGATGCGAAAGGTAAGAATGTTTATTCTGTGGTTAAGGAAAATCCAAATGCAGAGGACTTTGACAAAGTCAAGTGCTTGTTGCATATTGGTACTTACAAATTCGTTGCAGTAGCACATAAGGCAACAAGTGCGGAATCTAAAGCTGCTGTGATTACTTCCGATACAATTGCTACATTGAATGAAAAAAATATTCCTTCTGCTATGTATTCCAAGGTTATGGATGTAAAAGTAGCTGGTAATACAAAGCAAGATGTTGCTATTGAATTTGGAAAGCGTATCACTTCTACCTTTAATCTGACTGTGACGGATACTTATCCTGCCGATATAGAGATTCTGGAGCTAATATTTAATCCTTCTGAAAATAAAGCTACTAATCCGTATACATTTAACCCGACTACGGGACTTGTTGCCAATCCTCTTACGTATAGTGTTGCATACAGTTCCAAACCTTTAAAAAATTCATCATTCACTGGATATAATTTATCTGCAAATCTTTTTCTGGCTGCTAAAGAACAGAAGATGGATGTTACTATCAATATGAAGAATAGCGATGGAATCACACTTTACACTCGTACGCTTAAAGATGTCACTTTCCGTCAGCATTCATCAACTATTGCTAAGGGCACATTCTTCTCTTCACAAGTTAGCAGCAGTTTTACTTTTGATACCACAGATGATACTTCCATTAATATTCCATTGAAACCACTGGATTAATAACGTTCATTATGTCAGCTCATCGTCATTAACGGTGGGCTTTTTTTTCTTAGTGAACCATTATGGACTTGTATGGTTCGCGAATATTCAATACCTTTACACCGAAAATAGCTTGACACATGCTTATTCAGCATGTAGATACATTTATAATGAGGAATCCGACAAGATTTTCTTAACAATGGTTGGGTATTATTCTGATTTTTGTTAAATTTGCAATTAGTTGGTGACAGGGCAGGTGAAAGTCCTCGCTTGAAGTCGCCAATGTAGAAGCAAGACAATCTTGTGGACACGAGCAAGCAAATAGTTCTGTAAGTTGAAATCTGGTAAATTGAAACGTAGAAAGAACGCGAATTTGTTTGAGCGAGTCTGCACCATCATATGGTGTGGATTCCTCTTTCATATTTCCTATTCTACGGGTTTTACCAGAGCCTAACTTACGAGGAAGTGTTGAGAGATGGGATTCACACCTTTCTATTTCCACTTGTGAACCATTATGGACTTGTACAGTTCACAAATAACCTATACCTTTACATCGAATTAACAATTACACGTCAAAACCTAAAAACGATAAGACTATGAGTAAGGTTTTTCAAGTTAAGCCGAAGCGTATCAAGCGCTCCAACGGCACAGTCCTCACTCCCGACATGGTAGTGAACGTGACAACCTTGCAGCATACTGCTACACCTTTCTATAATGGAGCGAAAGAGTTGCAAGAAGTATACATGCGCATCTATGCTTTTGACTACAAAAAAGCATGCTGCAATCCGAATGATTTTGAATTTAAGAAGTTGGACTAAAATGATTGATAAGTTATGAGAACATTAAAACCATCAACTTGTAAAAAATGTAAGCAAGTATGTCAAACGATAACTGAAGTATGGGTATGTCCTAAATGTGGAGCTAAAAATGTGAGTTATACCCATATTGCAAATGATGTAACTGCAGGATTGAAAATCTTAACAAAAATATTAGCAAAGAAATAGGTTAAACAATATTTCAAATCATTAGTGTTACTTTAAAATTGAGACACTAAAGAATATAAAAATGTAGTATTAAAATAAGAAAATATGAAAATAAAACATTTATTGTTGGTAGTGACACTTATAGTCTCACCAGTTATCTTCTCATCTTGTTCTAGTTCTGACGAAGCAGAAAATAGAATTGAAGCAGCAAAAGTAGTTGAAAGTCGTTCAAATGAAGACTTATTGAATGATCTTTATTTAGCTAGTGACGGTGATATAGAGTCACTCTCTAGAATTTTGCAAGTGACACCATCTTCTATTAATCGTTTAAGAAATGGGAAAACTGTTGCTACTGCAAAATTTGAAGAAAAAGTAAAAACTGTAGCAATATATTATTATCAAAATGATCGAAAGTTTTCTTTGCTTCAGTCCGCATTGGATGAAGAGTATGGATGGTATGATTCTATTTTGAACTTCCCATCACATCATCCATGGATTTTTTGGATTGTAAATATTGTTTTGCTTCTGATTCTTGCTTTTGCCGCTATAATAGCAATATGGCCTATTCTTGCAGAAATGCTCATATTCTTAATTGCTTGGATTGTGAGTCTGATTTGTGCACCAGAACAGATGCCTGATAATTTCACTAATTCCATTAATCCAACAATAGAACAAGTATTATGATGGTTAGGTCTGTCTTTGCTTTTTTTCTTTTATGTGTTGTGTTCTTTTCCTGTTCTAACAGTGAAGAGGAGAAACTTCGTGCAAAAATATCTGAAGAAGCAAAAATCGTACAGAAAGATTCTAGAGAACTATCTGAAACCCAAATATCTCAATATAAAGATTTGGAACTGGCTGCAAATAAAGAATATATCAAGGATTTAAAGGTGCTGATTGATAGTAGTTTTGAAAAACAGTTAGGACACTTTGAGGATGAGGAATTAGGGGTTATTGCTGGTTATAAATATATGTTTAAGTATATTTTTATGAATGAAGAGAAGTGGACGGATCTCCAAATACAATTAGGAGACAGATATTTCAATTCACTCAATACAGAACAAACCGCATTGCAGCTTAGTTTGAATCACGCTCAAAAAGTAAAAGATCTCAGAATAAAATACAAAGGGATTAAAGCAAGTACAGCACCTAAAATGCAAGTTCTGAATTTACCTAATTCAAACGTGTATTTAGCTTCCTTGATTAATCATTCTAGAAACAATGTTGCAATAGAGATTGGTACAACAATTCTTGACTATCTTTTAGGATTGCTTTTAATTTGGATTGTAGTTAACATAATTGGTTATGCAATTACAGGTCCTGTTGGATGTGGCATCTCTATTGTTTCATTTGTTATTATGGTTGTAGTATCAGTATGCCTTACCCATTATAATGATAATTCATTGCTGGAATCATTAAGGCAACAAAAACAAGAAAATACTGTTGACTACAATAGTATTTTATATAATTTGAATAATAATACAGCTAAATTCTATGAAGCTAAATAATAATTGTTTTCTATTTCTAGGATTACTTTCTTTATTGCTTACTTCATCATGCAAGAAAGTTGCAAAAGAAGCTTCGGAAGAAATAATGGAAAAAGGTACAAAATCCTTATCGAAGGAATTTACGGAAGAATCATTAGAAAATATTTCTAAAAGAGAACTAAAGACAATAACTTGGGAGGATTTCTATAAGGCTATTGCCAAGAATAGGCCCTCTTTGGCAAACGCTTTAGATGGTTTGGATAGTAATGTACGTGTAGTTTTTGAAAAATACCTCAAAAGAGATTTCCGTTTCTTTAAGGGGCTAACTTCATCTAATACAGTTATAGATGAATGTACGATATATTCAAAGCAAGCACCTAAATTAATGAAAGACCCTAATTTCATGAGAATGTATGTAAAGTCTAACATTCTAAGAAATGAGGGAAGAAATTGTATTATTAATAATTTAATAGCTAAAGAGGAATCTGGCTTTGTTAGATTCTACTCAAAGGCAACAAATAAATTAGTTGCAGAATATCGTGATGGTATAGTTAACACTTTTGATAAAAGTATTTTATCTCAGGAACTGATACCTAACGCTTGTTATACAATAAAAGGTACAAATGGCAAAAAGCTTTCTTATTTTATTGATGAATTAGGGCGTATTTCATCAATAGAAGGCAAAAATATGTCACCAGAGGAAATTGCTTCAGAAATAGTAAATATTTCTAAGAAAAATGACTTTGGCAAAAATTGGGATCAAGCCCTTTCGAAACTTAAGCAATCATCGGGTAAAGATGATATCAATATTAAGTGTCAGTTTTCATATGTAAATGATGATGAGTTAGTGCCTAAATATGCTCATATCGAGACTGATATCAGGGGTAAGAAGAAAGTAAGTTCTACTTACGAGAATGTAGCAAAAAGACTAGGTAATACCTTCTCGGCAGAAGAAAATACAGCTATTATAAAGAGGTACGCATCAAAACTTGGACTTTCTGTAGACAAGTCTACTAAGTTATTATCGGAAATGAACGCTGATGATGGCTTAGCTAGATTAATTCATGAAAATCCCCAACTAAATATTAAGCGTTGGTTAAATACTCGTAATCATGTAGATAAAAAACAAATTATGCGTACTCCTAAAGGCAAAATGCCAATAAATGCCCGTGTTTATGCTGGTAATGTGTATTATTTTAATCCACACCTTAATTATGGTCTAAAAGCGCGTTTAAGAAGAGGTAATGGAATGGTAGATTTGAGGGGCATGAGTAACCTTTCTTATGACGATCTTGTAAGATTAGACAAGTTATATCCTGATGGTGTACCTTTTACTAAGCAAGGTTTCCCTGATTTTTCTAATGTTGCAGCCAAAGGAAGAGATGGAAAACCTATAAAGGTTGACATTGGGAAATTAACGGGTGATAGTAAAAAGGATATAAATAAAGCAGAAACAATATTTCAAAGTTTGGGAAATTCTTGGGGAACAGGATTTACATGGCACCATATAGAAAATACAACTAGTCTTCTCAGAGTTCCAACTCAGATTCATCAGTTAGTTGATCATACTGGTGGCATGAGTATGTCTGGGCTGAAGCCATAGTTCTTTGAAAGAATTCAGTGAAATGTACGAAGTGTTATATTGCTTCTTACCAATAATGATTATGACCGCATAACTCATACAAGAAAGGAATAGTTTATGTTTAGAGGATTCTGTACTTTCGTCTGTGATGATTGCGGACATCGATTCAAGGGGATGGATTGTGAGTGGATGGCAACTGCCTATACTGCTCCTGTGAAATGCCCAAAGTGTGGCGGATGGCACACCTATCCGCCAGGCTTTTTAGGCTTGAACAAATATGTCTATCGAAGAATATGGAAAAGCAGAGAGAAGAAATGAATCTCTAACGACTATTGAGTTTTGGCGAATAACATTTTCTTTCAGCCTTTCGTTGGCAAGGACTATGCCAGCGGAGGCATGTTTGGCAAGCGAATAATGATATTGGGCGAGAGCCATTATTGTGATGAGGGTTGCAGCAATTGTGGCAACTGTCGTCTGCATGGGGAGTGTACTGGTTTTACGCAGGGCGTTATCAAGGATTATCTTGATGAGAATAAGGAATGGCAGGACTGGATGCGGACTTTCGTGAAATTTGAGCGTTCACTTGTAGGTAAAGAGACAGACCAGACGATGAGGCTGAAGATATGGAATTCCGTTGTCTTCTTCAACTATCTGCAAGTGGCAATGGGAGGTCCACGTGAGGCAGGAACGTCAGCACAATATCGTCAGGCAGGTGATGCTCTGTTTGAGGTTATGGATAAGTATCAGCCAGAGTATGTCATTGCGTGGGGCAAAAGGCTTTGGAGCAATATGCCTGGAGAACGCTGGAGGGAAGGAGAAGACATAGTTGTGGATGGCTATCATGTTGCTACTGGTGCTTATTTCCTAAGTAATGGCAGGCAGGTGAAGGTGATGGCAGTAAACCATCCTTCTGTGGGCTATCCTTGGGACTATTGGAGTCGAGTGATACAAGATTTCTTATTGCAGTAAATGGTGAAAAAATAGTGATGTTTCTGAAATGTCTGTTTCCGAAATGTAGGTTTCGGAAATCCTCGTGGTGGGACAGAAAGGGTGAGTATGAAATAGACATAATAGCTGCCGACGAAATAGAGCAAACAGTTTGTTTCTATGAGGTTAAGCGTCAAGCTAAGGATGTGGTCATCGGTATTGTGAAAGAAAAGGCCGAACACTTCTTCCAGACTACAGGAAGATTCAAGAAATACAACATAGAGTATAAGGGTTTGTCTATGGAGGATATGTAATAGGAGAGAGGATGCCCTAAATTGGTGTTCTTTCTAAAAAGAATCCAAAACTTGTGGCAGTCTCACCGAAAATATATATCTTTACATGCTAAAAACAACAACATATAGATTTAAACAAGTATGCGTGAATTCAAAGATATAAAGGTGGCTGTGGCAGGAACCGGCTACGTAGGCTTGAGTATTGCTACATTGCTTGCTCAGCATCATCATGTTACGGCTGTAGATGTGATACCCGAAAAGGTAGAGAAACTGAACAATCGTATATCGCCTATTCAAGACGAGTATATCGAAAAGTATCTGGCAGACAGGAATATTCTGCCTTGTGTAGGTAATGAGACCTGTGCGTCAGAGCAAGAAGGTAAAGGAACTTTGATAGCCACTCTTGACGGCAAGGCTGCATATGCTGATGCTGATTATGTGGTTATTGCGGCTCCTACCAACTACGACCCAGTAAAGAACTATTTCGACACATCACATGTAGAGGAGGTTGTCGACCTGGTGCTGGAGGCAAATCCTGATGCAGTAATGGTCATCAAGTCGACCATTCCCGTAGGTTATTGTCGCGGCCTATATGTGAAGTATGCACATAAATTCCAGACAACCCCTTCGCTCAAGGGCAAGCATTTCAATCTGCTGTTCTCGCCTGAATTCCTTCGTGAGAGCAAGGCATTGTACGACAATCTTTATCCCTCACGTATCATAGTGGGCTATCCCAAACAGCTCCCTACAGAGCAGAACGAGGAGTGGAAAGAGGAGAATGTTGCAATAGCTGCTGTCAGCAATCCAAAGTCGGAAGAGTTTGCCAAGACATTTGCATCTTTACTCTTGGAAGGCGCTATCGGCCATAATGGCGATACAAAGCAATTGGATTCTTTACTTTTCACTCTTAACTCTTCACTCGAAAAGAACATTCCAGTTCTTTTCATGGGCACTAAGGAGGCTGAGGCTGTAAAGTTGTTTGCCAATACTTATCTGGCATTGCGTGTGAGCTACTTCAATGAGCTTGACACTTATGCCGAGATGAAGGGTCTGGACAGCAAGGCTATTATTGAAGGTGTAGGACTTGATCCGCGCATCGGTACACATTATAATAATCCTTCGTTCGGTTATGGTGGCTACTGTCTGCCTAAGGACACCAAGCAGCTTCTTGCCAACTATCAGGATGTGCCCGAAAATCTTATTGAGGCTATCGTGGAGAGCAACCGCACACGTAAGGACTATATTGCTGATGCTGTGCTTAAAAAGGCCGGCTACTATAGCTATGCCGAAGACAACAGCTTCGATGCAAGCAAGGAGCATGCCTGTGTGATAGGTGTATATCGACTGACAATGAAGTCGAACTCGGACAACTTCCGCCAGTCGGCAATACAGGGTATCATGAAGCGCATCAAGGCTAAGGGTGCAGAGGTGATAATCTATGAGCCTACGCTTGAAGACGGCACCACCTTCTTCGGCAGTAAGGTAATCAACAATCTCGACGACTTCAAGGCGCAGAGCAAGGCTATCATTGCCAACCGCTTTGACGACTGTCTGAAGGATGTGGAGGATAAAGTCTATACACGAGATATATTCCGCCGCGACTAAATGACTTTTTGCTGTTAAGACAGCACAACATTGGATTGTGCGAGCGAATATAATGAAAAGACGGGAATATCAGCAATCAATATGCTGATATTCCCGTTAATTGTTTTTCGGAGCTTAAGATTGTTTTCAGGGAACTTAAGCTGAATATTACTTGATTACGCCAAGTTCCTTGCCTACCTTAATAAATGCATTGATAGCCTTGTCGAGCTGCTCGCGTGTGTGGCCTGCTGAGAGCTGAACGCGGATACGTGCCTCGCCCTTCGGAACAACCGGATAGTAGAAACCAGTAACGTAGATGCCTTCCTCAAGCAGAAGGTTGGCGTAGCGCTGTGACAGAGGAGCGTCGTAGAGCATAACGGCGCAGATGGCACTCTGAGTAGGCTTGATGTCGAAGCCGGCAGCCATCATCTTGTCGCGGAAGTAGTTGACGTTCTCTACCAGACGATCGTGGATGGAATTATCCTCCTTGAGCATCTTGAATACCTCGAGACTTGCGCCGATGATAGAAGGAGCCAATGAGTTAGAGAACAGGTATGGACGGCTGCTCTGACGCAGCATGTCGATAATTTCCTTGCGGCCGGTAGTGAAGCCTCCGAGAGCACCGCCGAATGCCTTGCCGAGTGTACCAGTGTAGATGTCAACACGACCATAGGTCTTGCAGAGTTCGCTAACGCCATGACCGGTAGCGCCTACAACACCTGCAGAGTGGCTCTCGTCAACCATTACGAGTGCGTCGTACTTCTCGGCGAGGTCGCAAATCTGCTCCATAGGAGCTACGTTGCCGTCCATTGAGAATACACCATCGGTGCAGATAATACGGAAACGCTGTGCTTGTGCTTCCTGCAGACACTTCTCGAGCTCTTCCATATTGGCATTGGCGTAACGATAGCGCTTAGCCTTGCAAAGACGTACACCGTCAATGATAGAAGCGTGGTTGAGTGCATCAGAGATGATGGCATCCTCGTCGGTAAGGAATGAGCCGAACAAGCCACCGTTAGCGTCGAAGCATGCAGCATACAAGATTGTGTCTTCTGTCTGGAAATAGTCAGAAATTGCAGCCTCCAACTCTTTGTGAATATCCTGTGTTCCGCAGATGAAACGAACAGAAGACATACCGAAACCGCGGCGGTCCATCATGTTCTTGGCACCCTCGATAAGGCGTGGATGGTTAGACAAGCCAAGATAGTTGTTGGCGCAGAAGTTGAGCACCTCTTTGCCTTTCACCTGAATGGCGGCCTGCTGTGGGCTTTCGATAATACGCTCCTCTTTGTAGAGACCTGCCTGTTTGAGATTTTCCAGTGCTGTGCAGAGATGATCTTTGATTTTTCCGTACATGATTTGTCAGTTTTTAAATGTTATTATATCTGGTTATGTTAGAAACCTAATGAGAAGGTTTTTAGTGTGCTTATGGCTCACAGGGGAATGCTTCCCGTTTAAAGCTGCAAAATAACTCATTATTTTTTACATAGAGGGTAATTTGTGTGTTATTTTTTATGAAAAATGTATCAAAAACAAATTTCTTGGAAATATGATTTTTATATCATTTTTTTTTTGTTATTTTGCATCGCAAATAACACCTAAATCCACAAGTGACGGATGTATTGTAAGTAGTAGAAAATTATAACAATAAAAACAAACTTCAAAAATTATAAAAACTATTATGAAGAACATTTTGGTTATCGGTTCTACAGGACAGATAGGTTCTGAACTGACAAAAAAATTACGTTCAATCTACGGAAACAGTAATGTTGTTGCAGGTTACATTAAGGGTGCTGAGCCTACTGGCGAATTGGCCGAATCAGGTCCTATGGCTGAATGTGATGTAACAAACCCACAGATGATTTCGGATGTTGTAAGCAAGTACAACATTGACACCATCTACAATCTTGCCGCTCTGCTTTCTGTTGTAGCAGAGTCTAAGCCACGTCTGGCATGGAAGATTGGCATCGATGGTTTGTGGAACATTCTCGAAATTGCACGTGAGCATAACTGTGCTGTATTCACTCCGAGTTCAATCGGTTCGTTCGGTACGTCGACACCTAAGATGATGACTCCGCAGGATACAATCCAGCGTCCACGTACTATATACGGTGTGTCAAAAGTTACCACAGAGCTTCTGAGCGACTACTACTTTAATAAGTATGGTGTTGATACACGTGCCGTACGTTTCCCTGGCGTTATCTCGTACGTTACACCTCCGGGTGGCGGTACTACCGACTATGCTGTTGATATTTATTATTCAGCAGTTCGTGGCGAGAAGTTCGTTTGCCCAATCAAGGAAGGTACACTGATGGATATGATTTACATGCCCGATACTCTTAAGGCTGCTATCGACCTTATGGAGGCTGATCCGACACGTCTTGTACACCGCAACGCATTCAATATCGCTTCTTTGAGCTTCGGACCGGAGACTGTGTTCCAGGCAATCAAGAAGTATAAGCCGGAGTTTGAGATGGAGTACAATGTCGACCCATTGAAGCAGAGCATTGCTGAGAGCTGGCCTGACCGTATGGACGACTCATGTGCTCGTGAGGAGTGGGACTGGTGCCCGGTATACGACCTCGACTCGATGACAAAGGATATGCTCGAAAAGCTTACTATCAAGTTGAAGGGATAGTAGAGTAGGGCGCAACTGATATAAAAGCAGGAAATACAATTGTGGATTGATGTAGAATCCCACTCTTGTATTTCCTGTTTTTTTTAGATAAAATTATGCTAAAATATGCCGAATAGCTAAAAATGATCGAATAATGAGTTTTTCACCTCAATAGAGGTAATGATTTAACGATTATAGCAATATTTAATGTATATTTGTAGCAAAATTCTTGGTTTACGGCATTAGCAAGTATGTTGTATAACTTCTGATAATAAAATATTATTTGAATATGGGCATAAGCAAAGAATTAACAGAAGAGGATGTAAAGTTCCGTTATATCAACGAAGCCATCACAAGCAAGGGATGGTCAAAGGATAGTATATTCATGGAACAGAAGGTTAAATTTACTGATGGTAAAATTAGCCTTCATGGTAATCTTGTGCATAGAGAGAAACCTAAGTTTGCCGACTATGTACTTTATGCAAATAAGGCAACACCCATTGCTATTGTAGAAGCAAAGGATGCAAATCATTCTGTTTCTCATGGATTGCAACAAGCCATGACCTATGCCCAAATGCTTGATGTGATGTTTGCATACAATTCAAACGGTGAAGGTTTTGCCGAACATGATTTTTTGACAGGTAAGGAACGCACCTTCGCTATAGATGAATTTCCAACAAAGGAGGAACTTATCGAAAGATACAAAAGAGAGGCTAACGATGGCAGTGGGCTTAATGAGCAAGAGTTGTCTGTTATTGAGCAGCCTTTCTGCACAGGTCAGAATATTTTTCCGCCACGATATTATCAGCGCAATGCAGTAAACCGCACAGTTGGTGCCATTGCCAAAGGACAAAACCGTGTGCTCCTTGTCATGGAACTGGTACGGGCAAGACATATACAGCCTTTCAGATTGTATGGCGTTTGCTTAAAAGCGGATTAAAAAAGAAAGTGTTGTATCTTGCAGACCGAAACATACTGGTTGACCAATCAATACAGCAGGACTTCAAACCGTTGGAGAAGGTAACACACAAGATAGACTTTTCAAAAGATAAGAACCACTTGGAAGAATTAGGTTCTTATCAAGTGTTCTTTGCATTCTATCAACAGTTGATTGGACAGAATGATGCCAAAAACTATAAGGAGTTGTTTCCTAATCCAGACTATTTTGACCTTGTTATCGTTGATGAGTGTCATAGAGGTAGCGCAAAGGATGATAGCAACTGGCGAAACATATTGGAATACTTTTCTTCGGCTACTCATATAGGTATGACTGCCACACCTAAAGAAACAAAATATCAGTCAAGTATTGGCTACTTTGGTGAACCAGTCTATACTTACAGTCTTAAAAACGGAATTGAGGACGGTTTCCTTGCTCCTTTCAAGGTTATCAACATCACAACCAACATTGGCGATGAGTGGAGACCGACAAAGGGACAAAAGGATATATACGGCAACGAGATAGAAGACCGCATCTATAACAATAGCGACTACGACTATAACATTGTTATTGAAGATCGCATTAGGGAAGTTGCGCAAGAAATAACCAATTATCTGAAAAGCACAGACCGCATGGCTAAAACCATTGTGTTCTGTGCTGATGAGACTCTTGCGGAACGTATGCGCATGGCTTTGGCTAACGCCAATGCTGATATGTGCAAGAAAAATCCTGATTATGTGGTTCGTATAACAGGTAGTGACGAATACGGAAAAGGCAAGTTGGACTATTTTATTTCAGTTGCTGAGAAATATCCAGTCATAGCAACTACAAGTAAGTTGCTTTCAACTGGTGTTGATTGCAAAATGACAAAACTGATTGTGCTTGACCAACAAATCGGCTCTATGACAGAGTTTAAGCAGATTATCGGTCGTGGCACGCGTCTACGTGAAAAAGAAGGAAAGACATATTTCACCGTTATGGACTTCCGCAATGTTACACGATTGTTCGCTGACCCAGATTGGGACGGACCTATCGAGATAGATCCGGATTATCCGCCCAAGCAGAAGGAGCAGAAGACGTATGTTCTCCCAGAAGAAGATGATGAACCTAAAGGCATGAAAGAGCCAGACCCCGAACCACGACCGAAGCCGATAGTAGCCAAAGACGGTTGCCAAGTTATGGTTATCAACAAGGTTGTTTCTGTCTATGAAACAAATGGCAAGTTGCTTCGTACGGAAAGCATTACTGACTATACAAAGAAGAGTATTGTTGATACATACGCAACGATTGACACGTTCACTTCCAAGTGGCAAGAAACCAAGAAAAAGTCAGACATCTCTGAAATGCTCAAAGAAAGTGGTATCGACCTTGCGTCATTGAAGCACGATCAAGACATGGACGATGTTGACGATTTCGATTTCATCTGTCATATAGCCTACGGCAAGAAAACACTTACACGACATGAACGTGCCGAACAAGTGAAGAAACGAGACATATTCAGCAAGTATGGTGAACAGGCACGACTTGTGCTTGAAGCCTTGCTGGATAAGTACACCAAGGAAGGTGTGTCAGAATTGAAAAGCTTTACTGTTCTTGAAAATGACCCTTTCCGCAAACTTGGCTCCAAGGCAAACATTGTGAAATTTTTTGGTGGAAAGCAAGGTTATCTTGACGCCGTGAAGGAACTGGAGCAAAACATATATAGTATAGCATAAAGTAAAAACAAAATATGAGTTTATCAAATTTCGTAAAACGAGTTCGCAATATAATGCGCAATGATGCCGGTATCAACGGTGATGCGCAACGCATAGAACAAATGGCGTGGATGCTGTTCTTGAAAGTCTATGACGAGAAAGAGAATGATTGGGAGTTGGACGATGATGATTACAAGTCTATTATTCCAGAAGAATGCCGTTGGCGCAACTGGGCGCATGACGATGGAAGTGGTAATGCCTTGACTGGTGATGAGCTACTTTCGTTTGTCAACAACACATTGTTTGTGGAACTCAAAAACATAGAGGTAACACCAACTACCCCTATCCGTCAGGCGATTGTAAAGACCACATTTGAGGATGCCAATCAATATATGAAAGATGGCGTTCAACTTCGTCAAGTGCTGAATGTGATTGACGGTTTGAACCTTGGTGACTATGAGGAAAGTCATGCTTTCGGTGAGATATACGAGACAATCCTCAAAGAAATGCAGTCGGCAGGTTCCTCTGGTGAGTTCTACACCCCAAGAGCCTTGACCGAATTTATGGCAGAGATAGTCAATCCGCAGATTGGTGAGAAAATGGCAGACTTCGCTTGTGGTACAGGAGGTTTCATCACAAGTTGGCTGGGTGAATTGGACAAGAAGGTAAAGACTGCTGAAGACCGCAAAGAGTACAATCAGTCTGTATTTGGCATAGAAAAGAAACAATTCCCATATATGCTATGTGTGACAAACCTGTTGCTGCATGGTATTGACACGCCATTGGTATATCACGACAACTCGCTTACAAAAGATGTACTCAACTATACAGACAGCGACAAGTTTGATGTTGTGTTAATGAATCCACCATACGGAGGTAATGAGAAGGCTGATGTCAAGTCACATTTCCCTTCTGATATGCGCAGTAGCGAGACTGCCGACCTATTTATGGTACTCATCATGTATCGTTTGAATAAGAATGGTCGTGCAGCGGTCATTGTTCCAGACGGTTTCCTGTTTGGTGCGGACAACACAAAGATAGCCATCAAGACCAAACTGCTCAGAGATTTCAACTTGCATACCATTATCCGTTTGCCAGGTAGCATCTTTGCGCCCTACACTTCCATTGCCACGAACATTTTGTTCTTCGACAATACCAGTGCGGAGGGTGCTCCAGAAGGTTATTCTACAAAGGAAACGTGGTTCTATCGTTTGGATATGCCAGAGGGGTACAAGCATTTCTCCAAGACAAAGTCCATGAAGTCGGAACATTGCGACCCAATCCGTGAGTGGTGGAACGACCGTAAGGAGATTATTATTGCTGATGGTGACGAGAAATCTCGTTGCTATTCGGTTGAAGACCTTATCGCCACCGATTGCAACTTCGACTTGTGCAAGTTCCCGAAAGAGGATGAAGAAATCTTGCCTCCTGCCGAACTGCTTGCCGACTATTTCAAGAAGCGCAAGGCTCTTGATCATGAGATAGATAAGACATTGGCTGAGATACAGCGTATCTTGGGGATTGAGGTGAATATTGAATAATAAGATTTGGTATGCATGCGTACCAAATCTATATAAAAGGTGAGACTCTGTCTCACTTGTTTGAAATTTGAATTTGCGGGACATTGTCCCACAAATTCAGATAACAATGAAATTAATTATGGCAAACGAAATAACAAAGACTTCGGATAATATTGAAGACCTATTTAACAAGGTGTCTGGTCTTATAGAACAGGCAAGGTCTTACGTGAAGACTTCAGTCAATACTGCTGAGATCTATACCAAGTATTATATTGGTAAATATATCGTAGAGTACGAACAAAAGGGAAATGTTCGTGCTCAATATGGTAAGCAAGTTATTAAGGACTTGTCTAAAAAGCTAACAGGTCGTTTTGGAGAAGGATGGTCTGCTGATATTTTGGAAAAATGTCGGAAGCTATTTGTCGTATATTCAAATTCCGCAACAGTGTCGCGGAAATTGAATGTACAGGAAAAATCCGCTACAGTGTTGCGGAATTTTAAGATAATTCTGAACTGTTACTTATTCTGAGACGCTTGTATCTGTCTCCTAAT
>OLSQ01002042.1_pt1 | contig 15350 bp, 7 predicted proteins | sample 1672561 | NCBI WGS metagenome assembly OLSQ01 (sample SAMEA3136699, study PRJEB25190) | human gut metagenome | biome: human gut; feature: human-associated habitat; material: faeces | place: Austria | collected 2013 | reverse complement strand
AATTGCAAAAAATGTTACAATTTTCTCATGAAAAAAGAAGACTGGATTTCTCCAGCCTTCCAAAAGTATGTATCAATAATTTTTGCTCAGAATCTTCTCAAGCGTGTCCGCAAACCTGACATCCTGCTCCTTCGTCCGCTTTGGGCTCCCCTTTGGGTGCTTTCCGGCACGGAGGAGCTTTTTGCTTTCATACCGTCGCAGCATGAGAGCGCCTATGTTGTCGGCGGTGTATTCCAAACCGTTCTGATTCAGCACCCGGACGCGCTTGGCAAGGCACATGCTGGCCAGCCCGTAGTCCTGTGTTACGACCACATCCCCCGGTTTTACCCGATTCACCAGCGCAAAGTCCACGCTGTCAGAACCTTTATCGAATACCAACGTCTGCGCACCTTCTCGCTCGATTTGGTGAGAGGTGTCGCACAGGATGATGACCGAGATGCCGAACAGCTTTGCAATCTGCAACGTCAGATCGACGACCGGGCAGCCGTCTGCATCGATCAAAATATTCATCGGCTTTCCTCCATCACCCACCGAAATGCTCTTGCGGTACGCAAATCGGCGTCTTTGAAATGCCCGCCGCTGTTCCATTCAAAGGTGCAGTCTGCACCGCGCGCTATAAGCTGACTGTGCAGAGTGCGGATATTATCCCCCACCGCAGCCATGACGGCGTTTTTGGTGTGTTCCTCCCTGTCACCAAGGCTCAGATAAATGTGCTGTGTTTGCATCGGGTGCTGCTGTTCAAACTCCATCCAGCCCGGAAACCAAACAGAGGGCGAGGCGGCGGCGACACCGTAGCACAAATCAGTCTGGGTGGATGCCCACAGCGCAAACAGCCCGGCCAGCGAGTAGCCACCCAGAATGATTCTGACGTTTTCCGGGAGATGAAACTGTTGTTTCAGTGTCGGAATGACCTGTTCAGTCAGAAAGCTTAGCGTGTCCGCAGCCTTGCCGCCGAACCCTTGCTTTCCCCACACAGCAGGGGCTTCCCACGGAGATAGTGCATCGTTCCAGCTTTCCACGGGCACGGCCGCAAACAGAAAATTCCGGCTGCTTTGTGCAATAGCCGCCACTTCATGGTTCATGCTCTGCAACTCATGTTCGTCTGTCATTTGGAGCAGCAGGTATTCAGCATGGGCTTCGCCGTAAATGCGGCAAGGTCTGCTCCCGATTTGCATTATCTGTGCGGTCACTGTGGCATCCTCCCGAAAAAATTTTGATAAGCCCAGTATAGCAACTGAAAAATCATTTTGCAATTCAAAAGGCGTTCATAGCCGTAGCAAGCAGTGTCTTCGTATATACAAAGACCATTTTTGCATTGCAAAATGCTTGTTGGGAAATCCCAAACCCTTGAACCGCATCCGACGGATGCAGGCTGCGCGTTTTTGCAAAACGCTTTTTTAGGACTCCGCAGGAGTGTGCAACCATCACGGAATCGTGATGATTACAGGGATTGGGATTGCATCCTAACAAGCGAATGAACACAGCAGAATTTTAATTCTGCGTGCGAATTTAGCCTTTGTACGCACAAAGGCTCTGCTTGCCACGGTTATGGTTCTGCGAATGCGATTGAGAAACTTTTCATTCGCATTGCAAACCGGGTGGCACTTTTGTATAATTGGTTCAATGAACACACGCATAAAATCGGAGGGGCTGTCCGATTAAAAAAATCTAAAAATGCGCTATTGCAGGCCACTGGGAGGAATAGCATGAACAAGCAGCAACTCGCATCGAAAATCTGGGAATCTGCCAACAAGATGCGCTCTAAAATCGAAGCCAACGAGTACAAGGATTACATTCTGGGCTTCATGTTTTATAAATTTCTGTCGGACAAGGAAGTCAAATGGCTGAAAGAGAATGACTGGACAGACGAATATCTGCCGGATTTGACCGAAGACGATGCCGAAACGCTGGATACCGTTCGGAAGAATGTCGGCTATTTTATCGCCTATGAAAATCTGTTTTCCACATGGATCAGCAAAGGCAGCGACTTCAAGGCTGACGACGTAACGGTGGCATTACAGGCATTCAGTCGACTAATCGACCCGTACCACAAAAAGGTGTTTGACGGTGTCTTTGCTACGCTGCAAACCGGCCTGTCCAAACTGGGTGAAAGCTCCGGTGCGCGGACAAAGGCCATTCGCGACCTGATCTATCTCATCAAAGATATTCCCATGGACGGCAAGCAGGATTATGATGTTCTCGGCTTTATCTACGAATATCTGATCAGCAACTTTGCAGCAAACGCAGGCAAGAAGGCCGGCGAGTTCTACACGCCGCACGAAGTTTCGCTGCTCATGTCTGAAATCGTGGCGTACCACCTGAAAGACCGGGAAGAGATCAAAATTTACGACCCCACCAGCGGTTCCGGCTCACTGCTGATCAACATTGGTCAGTGTGCCGCACGGTATATGGGCAATGGCAACAACATCAAATACTACGCACAGGAGTTGAAGGAAAACACCTACAACCTGACCCGCATGAACCTTGTCATGCGCGGCATTCTGCCCGACAACATTGTAACGCGCAACGGCGATACGCTGGAGGAAGATTGGCCGTACTTTGAAGAAAACGACCCGGTCAACACCTACGACCCGCTGTTTGTGGATGCGGTGGTATCAAATCCCCCATATTCGCAGGCGTGGAATCCGAACGACAAAGAGAACAACCCGCGCTTTTCGGATTACGGCCTTGCCCCCAAAGGCAAGGCAGACTACGCCTTTTTGCTGCACGACCTGTATCATATCCGCAATGACGGCATTGTGACCATCGTTCTGCCCCACGGTGTTCTATTCCGTGGCGGTGAAGAAGGTACAATTCGCAAAAATCTGATTGACCACAACAACATTGATGCAATCATCGGTCTGCCCGCCAATATTTTCTTCGGCACAGGCATTCCCACCATCATCATGGTACTGCGGAAGAATAAAAAGGATTCGGACGTTCTGATTATTGATGCGTCTAAGGGCTTTGAGAAGGACGGCAAAAACAATAAGCTGCGTGCCTGCGACATCAAACGCATTGTGGATGCTTACAAGGAACGCCCGGAGAAAATCGAAAAGTTCGCACGCAGAGTATCCCGTGCGGAGATCGTTCAGAACGATTACAACCTGAACATCCCCCGGTATGTGGATTCCTCGGAAAAGGCTGAGAGCTGGGATATTTACGCTTCGATGTTTGGCGGTATTCCCGAGGCCGAACTGCAAGACCTGTCTGCCTACTGGACAGCATTCCCGCACCTGAAAGCGGCTCTGTTCAGCCCGGACAACGAAGCCTATTGCCGTCTGAATGTGGCCAATTTGAAGAACGCTGTTCTGTCCCATCCGGATGTGGTGGCGTTCAAGACCGCTTTCCAGAATGCTTTCGGTGACTTTGATGCCTACTTGAAGTCCGCACTCATCGACGGCATGACGCAGCTGAATGCTGCCGGCGAGGAAGAACGCCTGAGCCGGGAGATCTTTGCCCGGCTGGCAGGAATTCCACTGGTTGACCGCTATGCAGCATACCAGCTTTTGGACGACGACTGGAAGAAAATTGCCATCGACCTTGAAATCATCCAGACCGAGGGTTTTGCCGCAACCAAGCAGGTAGACCCCAACATGGTGCTGAAAAAGGATGCCGAGGTACAGGACGGCTGGGTGGGTCATGTGCTGCCCTTTGAGCTGGTGCAGAGCGTTAAAATGCATGAGGAAGTGGCAGCACTGCGGGCAAAAGAAACTCGCCTTGCCGAAATTGCAGGCGAGTATGAAAGCTATCTGGACAAACTGAGCGAGGAGGACAAGGAACAGGATTTTGTCAACGATGGTGCCTTTGTTGCGGCTGAGGTCAAAAAGGCCATCAAGGCGCGGGAGGTAGAGCCAGCTACCTTGAGCATCCTGAAAGATGTGGACGCGCTGTTCGCCGAGGAAAAGACCCTGAAAAAGCAGGTCAAGGACGACAGTGCCGCCCTCCACCAGCGTACCAAAGGCGTGATTGAACGCCTGACCGATGAAGAAGTGCGTGACCTGCTGCATCGCAAGTGGATCCTGCCCCTGATGGAAAATCTGAACAGCCTGCCGGATGCCGTTCTGGACGATTTTGTGAAGCAGGTGGATGCCGTCTGCAAGAAATACGAAACCACCTTTGAGGACGTAGAGAGCCAGATTGCCGATACCGAGCACGAATTGCTGGGGCTGCTGGACGATTTGCAGGGAAATGAATTTGACATGAAGGGCATTGCAGAACTCAAAAAGTTGCTGGGAGGTGAATGATTATGCAGGATAACGAGAAGAAACCTGCCCTCCGGTTTAAGGGTTTTACTGACCCTTGGGAACAGCGTAAGCTGGAAGAATATCTCGAAGTTTCAGGTCAAAAGAACTTTGAAGGAATATATACCAAAGAAGATGTCTTGTCCGTTTCGGGCGATTTTGGAATTGTGAATCAGATTGAATTTCAGGGACGTTCATTTGCAGGAGCATCCGTTGCCAATTATGGTGTGGTTGAAACCGGCGATATTGTTTACACTAAATCACCCCTGAAATCTAATCCTTATGGCATCATTAAAGCTAATAAAGGAAAAAATGGCATCGTGTCAACGTTATATGCCGTTTACAAGCCAAAACAAAGTGCCAATCCAGAATTTGTCCAGATTTATTTTGAGCAGGATGCCAGAATGAATAATTATATGCACCCACTCGTCAACAAAGGTGCAAAAAACGACATGAAGGTATCCGCAGAAAATGCGCTCAAGGGACAAATCGTTTTTCCTGACATCAAGGAGCAAAGAACAATCTCTGAGTTTTTTCGCAATCTTGACACCCTTATCACCCTTCATCAACGTAAGTTGGAAAAGCTGCAAAACATCAAGAAATCTTGTCTTGAAAAGATGTTTGTATAAAAACAAGTGGTGCAATTTGCCCGCAACCAGAAGATGGACGTACCGGCGTTTGTTGTTTGGCTAAGGAGCAACGCAATTTCTCTTGTCCGTTCAGAATATGCAAAACAGGCTGACGAATGAAAATCAAGGCAATGTCAAACGCTTGGAACTGCTGTGTTTTAAGACTATCGGGAGTCAAAAATCAAAATTTGAGCCGAATACGCAAAACCGAGAGTGAAATTTTCAGCGAACATTCGGTAGGCGGTGGAAAATAGCTGCTGAAAGTGTGCAATTGCTCCTACTTGGGAACAGCGTAAGCTGGGTGATGTTGCTGATATTGTTGGTGGTGGAACGCCAAGCACCAACAATCCAAACTACTGGGATGGAGATATTGATTGGTATGCACCCGCTGAAATAGCAGGACAAATCTATTTTGATTCCAGCCAAAGAAAGATAACCGAACAGGGCTATGAAAATAGTTCTGCGAAGATGCTTCCACCCGGTACAGTTCTGTTCACTTCTCGTGCGGGCATCGGAAAAACTGCCATTTTATCGAAAAAAGGTTGCACAAATCAGGGATTTCAATCCATTGTTCCGCATAATGACGAATTGGATTCTTATTTTGTCTTTTCTCGAACTGACGAGTTGAAACAATATGGTGAGCTTGTCGGAGCGGGCTCAACGTTCGTTGAAGTTTCGGGAAAGCAGATGGCTGCTATGAATCTGAAAATGCCGACAACAATAGAAGAGCAACAGACAATAGGCCGTTTTTTTAAGCGACTCGACACACTTATCACCCTTCATCAGCGTAAGCTGGAAAAGCTTGTACAAATTAGAAAAGCCTTCGCAGAGAGGTGCTTTTTGCAAAGTCGAAAGGAGTTCGTTATGGCGTTTACAAAAGAAGCCGATTTTGAAGAGGCGGTGGTAAAGCTCCTGATAGAACGCGGCTGGAAAGATGGTGTGCTGAAGAACTACACCGAACAGCAGCTGATCCAGAATTGGGCGAACATCCTTTTTGAAAACAACCGTGGCATTGACCGACTGAACGATTATCCACTGACGGATGGCGAGATGCAGCAGATCATGGAACAGGTCATGAACGCGAAAACGCCGATGAAGCTGAATAAATTTATCAACGGCAAAAGTGTGCTTATCAAGCGTGACAATCCTGACGATAAGCTGAATTTCGGCAAAGAAGTGTCCCTGAAAATCTATGACCGTCTGGAAATTGCAGCCGGACTCAGCCGCTACCAGATCGCAGAGCAGCCAAAGTTCCCCACCAAGTCCAAAATTTTGAATGACCGCCGCGGCGATTTGATGCTGCTCATCAATGGTATGCCGGTCATTCACATGGAACTGAAAAAGAGCGGTGTTTCCATCATAAAGGCTTGCAACCAGATTGAAAAATACGCGGAAGAGGGCATTTTTACGGGACTGTTCTCGCTGGTGCAGATTTTTGTGGCCATGAACCCGGAAGAAACGGTCTACTTTGCCAATCCCGGTCCGGAAGGACAATTCAACAAAAGCTACTATTTCCATTGGGCGGATTTCTACAATGAGCCAATGAACGACTGGAAAGACGTTACAACGGCACTTTTGTCTATCCCGATGGCGCATATGTTGGTGGGCTTTTATACCGTTGCCGATGGTTCCGACGGCATTTTGAAGGTGATGCGCAGTTATCAGTACTACGCTGCTAGCAAAATTTCGGATGCCGTTTCCAAGGCGAAATGGGAGAATGACCAGCAGCGCGGCGGCTACATCTGGCACACCACAGGTTCCGGCAAGACCATGACTTCTTTCAAGTCCGCTCAACTGATTGCATCTTCCAAGGATGCGGACAAAGTGATTTTTCTGATGGACCGAATCGAGTTGGGCACTCAGAGCCTGAAAGAATACCGCAACTTTGCAGAGGAAAACGAGGAGGTGCAGGCTACCGAGAACACGGATGTTCTTGTGGACAAGCTGAAAAGTACTTCGCCGTCCGATACGCTCATCGTGACTTCCATCCAGAAGATGAGCAACATCAAGGATGATGCACAAAACAAGCTGAACCCCAACGACATTGCGCTGATCAACGCAAAGCGGTTGGTTTTTATCGTGGACGAGTGCCACCGTTCCACCTTTGGCGATATGATGCAGACCATCAAGCATACATTCCCGAAAGCACTGTTCTTTGGTTTTACCGGTACGCCGATCCAAGGCGAAAACCAGAAGAAAATGAGCACCACCGCCACCGTTTTCGGCAACGAACTGCATCGGTACAGCATTGCAGACGGCATCCGGGATCACAACGTGCTGGGCTTTGACCCTTACAAGGTGCTGACCTTCAAGGACAGCGACTTGCGGAAAGCGGTCGCACTGGAAAAAGCAAAGGCATATTCTGTGGACGAAGCTCTGGCCGACCCACAGAAGAGCAAGGTGTTTTATAAGTATCTGAATCTGCCGATGGCAGGCGGAAAAGATGCGCTCGGTGAGGAGATAAAGGGCATCGAGGATTATATTCCCAACACCCAGTATGAGGGCGAAGAACACCAGAAAGCCGTGGTGGAGGACATTTGCGAGAACTGGCAGACCCAGAGCCGCAACAGCAAATTTCATGCCATTTTTGCAACCTCCAGCATCCCGGAAGCCATCCAATATTACAAGAGGTTCAGAGAAGCCGCACCATGGCTGAAAGTCACCGCACTATTTGACCCCAACATTGACAACAACGGCAAAGGCATCACCAAAGAAGAAGGGCTAAAAGAGATCGTAGAAGACTATAACGCCCGCTATGGACAGGACTTCAGCATTCCGACCTTTGCCAAGATGAAAAAGGACATTGCGGCACGTCTGGCGCACAAATCACCCTACCAGCGCATCGAGCATACCCCGGAAAAACAGCTTGATCTGCTGATCGTGGTGGATCAGATGCTGACAGGCTTTGACTCCAAGTGGATCAACACCCTGTATCTGGATAAAATGCTGCAATACGAAAATCTGATTCAGGCGTTCTCCCGCACCAACCGACTGTTTGGCGATGACAAACAGTTTGGCACCATCAAGTATTACCGCCGTCCGCATACGATGGAGAAAAATATCGCAGATGCGGTAAAAGAGTATTCCGGCGATAAACCGTTTGGCCTGTTTGTAGATAAACTGGACAAGAACGTGGAAAAGCTGAATGCCCTCTATGCGGAGATCAAAGATCTGTTTGTGTCGGCGGGCATTGAAGAGTTTTCGCAGATCCCTGCGGATATGGCAGAGCGCAAAAAGTTTGCCGACCTGTTCCAGTCCTTCAACGAAAATCTGGAAGCAGCCAAGGTGCAGGGCTTCGAGTGGGATAAGCCTATTGTGATCGTCAACGAGGATACAGATGAGAAAACAGAACTTCATGCAGACTTTGACGAGAGAGCGTTCAAAGTTTTGGCACTCCGCTATAAAGAGCTGTTCACGCCGAATCCAGATGGCGGTGAAAATGACCCGGACGATGACGTTCCCTATGCGGTGAACAGCTATCTGACCACCATTGATACTGCTGACATCGACACGGATTACATGAACTCCCGCTTTGAAAAGTACCTGAAAATTTTCTATCAGGAGGGTGCAGAAGCGGAAGCCATCCATCAGGCCGAAACGGAGCTGCACAAGACCTTTGCCACCCTCTCGCAGGAAGAGCAGAAGTACGCTAATATTTTCCTGCACGACATTCAAAGCGGCGCAGTGGTTCCGCAGCCGGGAAAGACCTTGCGGGAGTACATTGCCGAGTACATCGCCCAAAAGCAGAACGACCAGATCCACAAAGTAGCTGAAGTTTTCGGCTTGGACGAAAAGAAGCTGCGGGCATTCATGCGTGCAAACATCACCGAAGCCAACATCAACGAGTTTGGACGTTTTGATGACTTGAAAGCCACTGTGGACAAGGCAAAAGCAAAGGCATATTTTGAGGCAATTGAGGGGACAAAACTCATTCCTCCCAAAGTGCCTGTCAAGTATGATAAACTCTTGCGCGAGTTCATCGTAAGTGGCGGATTCGATTTGAAAATGCCAAAAGAATCATAAAATGGGTGCAAAATCACCCTGCTGACCAAGAGCCGAGGCGCGTCCTCGGCTCTTTTTTCGCGCCAAAATCCCAAAACACACCTACTTGGGAACAGCGTAAGGTTGGAGAACTACTAACCGAACGTAATGAACAGGCTCCAATGAGTGATGAATACCCACTTATGGCATTCATTGCAAATGAAGGAGTTGCACCAAAAGGCGAACGATATGATAGAAGCGCTTTGGTCAATGACACAGCGAGCAAATTATATAAGAAAACAAAATTTGGTGATTTTATTTATAGTTCTAATAATCTGGAAACTGGATCAATTGGATTGAACAAGTACGGAAAAGCAAGTATTTCACCTGTCTACAGTATTTTTAAGCCAACAGGAATTGCCGATTCGGATTTTCTAGGACGACGGCTTATCAGGAAAGATTTCATCAATGAAATGGTCAAGTGGCGTCAAGGTGTAATTTATGGTCAGTGGCGTATACATGAATCCGATTTCATTAAAATCGAAGTTGCTGTTCCTACGGTTGAAGAACAATGTAAACTTGGATTATTGTTGGATAATCTCGACACCCTTATCACCCTTCATCAGCGTAAGCTGGAAAAGCTTGTACAAATTAGAAAAGCCTTCGCAGAGAGGTGCTTTTTGCAAAGTCGAAAGGAGTTCGTTATGGCGTTTACAAAAGAAGCCGATTTTGAAGAGGCGGTGGTAAAGCTCCTGATAGAACGCGGCTGGAAAGATGGTGTGCTGAAGAACTACACCGAACAGCAGCTGATCCAGAATTGGGCGAACATCCTTTTTGAAAACAACCGTGGCATTGACCGACTGAACGATTATCCACTGACGGATGGCGAGATGCAGCAGATCATGGAACAGGTCATGAACGCGAAAACGCCGATGAAGCTGAATAAATTTATCAACGGCAAAAGTGTGCTTATCAAGCGTGACAATCCTGACGATAAGCTGAATTTCGGCAAAGAAGTGTCCCTGAAAATCTATGACCGTCTGGAAATTGCAGCCGGACTCAGCCGCTACCAGATCGCAGAGCAGCCAAAGTTCCCCACCAAGTCCAAAATTTTGAATGACCGCCGCGGCGATTTGATGCTGCTCATCAATGGTATGCCGGTCATTCACATGGAACTGAAAAAGAGCGGTGTTTCCATCATAAAGGCTTGCAACCAGATTGAAAAATACGCGGAAGAGGGCATTTTTACGGGACTGTTCTCGCTGGTGCAGATTTTTGTGGCCATGAACCCGGAAGAAACGGTCTACTTTGCCAATCCCGGTCCGGAAGGACAATTCAACAAAAGCTACTATTTCCATTGGGCGGATTTCTACAATGAGCCAATGAACGACTGGAAAGACGTTACAACGGCACTTTTGTCTATCCCGATGGCGCATATGTTGGTGGGCTTTTATACCGTTGCCGATGGTTCCGACGGCATTTTGAAGGTGATGCGCAGTTATCAGTACTACGCTGCTAGCAAAATTTCGGATGCCGTTTCCAAGGCGAAATGGGAGAATGACCAGCAGCGCGGCGGCTACATCTGGCACACCACAGGTTCCGGCAAGACCATGACTTCTTTCAAGTCCGCTCAACTGATTGCATCTTCCAAGGATGCGGACAAAGTGATTTTTCTGATGGACCGAATCGAGTTGGGCACTCAGAGCCTGAAAGAATACCGCAACTTTGCAGAGGAAAACGAGGAGGTGCAGGCTACCGAGAACACGGATGTTCTTGTGGACAAGCTGAAAAGTACTTCGCCGTCCGATACGCTCATCGTGACTTCCATCCAGAAGATGAGCAACATCAAGGATGATGCACAAAACAAGCTGAACCCCAACGACATTGCGCTGATCAACGCAAAGCGGTTGGTTTTTATCGTGGACGAGTGCCACCGTTCCACCTTTGGCGATATGATGCAGACCATCAAGCATACATTCCCGAAAGCACTGTTCTTTGGTTTTACCGGTACGCCGATCCAAGGCGAAAACCAGAAGAAAATGAGCACCACCGCCACCGTTTTCGGCAACGAACTGCATCGGTACAGCATTGCAGACGGCATCCGGGATCACAACGTGCTGGGCTTTGACCCTTACAAGGTGCTGACCTTCAAGGACAGCGACTTGCGGAAAGCGGTCGCACTGGAAAAAGCAAAGGCATATTCTGTGGACGAAGCTCTGGCCGACCCACAGAAGAGCAAGGTGTTTTATAAGTATCTGAATCTGCCGATGGCAGGCGGAAAAGATGCGCTCGGTGAGGAGATAAAGGGCATCGAGGATTATATTCCCAACACCCAGTATGAGGGCGAAGAACACCAGAAAGCCGTGGTGGAGGACATTTGCGAGAACTGGCAGACCCAGAGCCGCAACAGCAAATTTCATGCCATTTTTGCAACCTCCAGCATCCCGGAAGCCATCCAATATTACAAGAGGTTCAGAGAAGCCGCACCATGGCTGAAAGTCACCGCACTATTTGACCCCAACATTGACAACAACGGCAAAGGCATCACCAAAGAAGAAGGGCTAAAAGAGATCGTAGAAGACTATAACGCCCGCTATGGACAGGACTTCAGCATTCCGACCTTTGCCAAGATGAAAAAGGACATTGCGGCACGTCTGGCGCACAAATCACCCTACCAGCGCATCGAGCATACCCCGGAAAAACAGCTTGATCTGCTGATCGTGGTGGATCAGATGCTGACAGGCTTTGACTCCAAGTGGATCAACACCCTGTATCTGGATAAAATGCTGCAATACGAAAATCTGATTCAGGCGTTCTCCCGCACCAACCGACTGTTTGGCGATGACAAACAGTTTGGCACCATCAAGTATTACCGCCGTCCGCATACGATGGAGAAAAATATCGCAGATGCGGTAAAAGAGTATTCCGGCGATAAACCGTTTGGCCTGTTTGTAGATAAACTGGACAAGAACGTGGAAAAGCTGAATGCCCTCTATGCGGAGATCAAAGATCTGTTTGTGTCGGCGGGCATTGAAGAGTTTTCGCAGATCCCTGCGGATATGGCAGAGCGCAAAAAGTTTGCCGACCTGTTCCAGTCCTTCAACGAAAATCTGGAAGCAGCCAAGGTGCAGGGCTTCGAGTGGGATAAGCCTATTGTGATCGTCAACGAGGATACAGATGAGAAAACAGAACTTCATGCAGACTTTGACGAGAGAGCGTTCAAAGTTTTGGCACTCCGCTATAAAGAGCTGTTCACGCCGAATCCAGATGGCGGTGAAAATGACCCGGACGATGACGTTCCCTATGCGGTGAACAGCTATCTGACCACCATTGATACTGCTGACATCGACACGGATTACATGAACTCCCGCTTTGAAAAGTACCTGAAAATTTTCTATCAGGAGGGTGCAGAAGCGGAAGCCATCCATCAGGCCGAAACGGAGCTGCACAAGACCTTTGCCACCCTCTCGCAGGAAGAGCAGAAGTACGCTAATATTTTCCTGCACGACATTCAAAGCGGCGCAGTGGTTCCGCAGCCGGGAAAGACCTTGCGGGAGTACATTGCCGAGTACATCGCCCAAAAGCAGAACGACCAGATCCACAAAGTAGCTGAAGTTTTCGGCTTGGACGAAAAGAAGCTGCGGGCATTCATGCGTGCAAACATCACCGAAGCCAACATCAACGAGTTTGGACGTTTTGATGACTTGAAAGCCACTGTGGACAAGGCAAAAGCAAAGGCATATTTTGAGGCAATTGAGGGGACAAAACTCATTCCTCCCAAAGTGCCTGTCAAGTATGATAAACTCTTGCGCGAGTTCATCGTAAGTGGCGGATTCGATTTGAAAATGCCAAAAGAATCATAAAATGGGTGCAAAATCACCCTGCTGACCAAGAGCCGAGGCGCGTCCTCGGCTCTTTTTTCGCGCCAAAATCCCAAAACACACCTACTTGGGAACAGCGTAAGCTGGATGAAGCGTTTGATTTTACAGTTCCAAATAATACGCTTTCCCGTGCTGAACTAAACCAAGAAAGTGGTTCTGTTCGGAATGTCCACTATGGCGATGTCCTGATAAAATATGGCTCTGTGTTAGACGCTCAGAACGATGAACTTCCGTTTATAACCGGGAGAAGCAAAGACGATTTCAAAGGTGCACTTCTGCAAAACGGAGATATCATCATTGCTGATACTGCTGAAGATGAAACGACCGGAAAAGTCTGTGAAATCGTCAATATTCAGGATAAAGATGTTGTGGCAGGACTTCATACGATGGTGTGTCGTCCCAAAAACAAAACAGCAGAAGGCTATTTCGGCTACTACATGAATTCAAGCTCCTATCATCACCAGCTTTTACCGTTGATGCAGGGCATTAAAGTTCTATCCCTTAGTAAAACCAATGTTCAAAAAACAACGGTGAAATACCCGAAAGATAAAGCAGAGCAACAAAAAATTGCAGATTGCCTTAGACGTATTGACACCCTTATCACCCTTCATCAGCGTGAGCATATAAAACCGATTTTGGAGGTAAAACGTGTTAAACGAAATGAATGAAAACAACCTGTTCTGCGATTACTATGAGCAGTGGGTTGCCGTATACAAAGAGGGTGCAGTTCGCCCAGTTACATTGGATAAGTACAAAATGACCCTTTCTTGGGTAAAAAAACTCGCTCCTACTTTGAAACTCTGTGAGGTTTCCAGAGTGACCTATCAGCAGCTTTTGAACGATTATGCCGTAGGCCACGAGCGTCAGACCACGATGGACTTCCACCATCAACTGAAAGGCGCCATCATGGATGCTGTGGATGATGGACTGATCGTGAAAGACCCAACCCGAAAAGCGATCATCAAAGGCAAGCCCCCGGTGCCTAAAAAGGTGAAATACCTGAACCAGTTTGAACTGCATCTTTTGTTGAGCGACTTGGATCTACAGGGAAAACTCAACTGGGACTGGATGATTTTGCTGATTGCCAAAACCGGCATCCGCTTTTCCGAAGCTTTGGCGATCACTCCTGCGGATTTTGACTTTTCGCACCAGATGCTTTCCATCAATAAAACATGGGATTATAAGGGGAACGGCGGATTTCTGCCGACAAAAAATAAATCGTCTGTCCGTAAAATTCAGATCGACTGGCAGACGGTGATCCAGTTCGCCGCACTGGTAAAGGACGTTCCTGAAGATAAGCCGATTTTCGTGTTCAAGGAACACGCCTACAATTCCACCGTCAACGATGTTCTGGAACGGCACTGCAACCGGGCCAAGATCCCGGTCATCTCGGTACATGGTCTGCGGCATACCCACGCTTCGGTGCTTTTGTTTGCAGGGGTATCCATTGCAAGCGTAGCAAGGAGGCTGGGGCATTCCAGCATGACAACCACGCAGAAAACCTACCTGCATATCATTCAGGAACTTGAAAATCAGGACATCGACCTTGTAATGCGGTCACTCTCTGGATTAAGCTGATAAAATAATCAACCATCGCTCGCGCTGGTGAAGGATGATAAGAGAAAAGCCAAACCTCAAGCTGTACAGGATGTACGGTGAGGTTTGGCTTTTTGGTATCAGCTGCTCTTTTGATTTTCGTTCATAATTCTTCTGGCTCGTCCGCGCGTGGTGTCCTCAAAGGTTTCATCCTCGCTGAATCGCAGCCAATAGGGGTCTTCCATCAGGCAGGCGTTGGTGCGTTTGACGATTTCCCATGCATTGTAGTTCGGCAGACCCATCATTTTCAGAATTTCCTTGCAGTCCATCCGATTTTTCGGAAAGATTCGTTTCTTTGCCCAAACCACCACATCAACCAATGGAACTTCACGTTTGTCACCGATGAAAAGGTTCAGTGGGAGGCTGTACTGCGGCACGCCCTCATTTGCGCAAAGAGACTGCCCATCTTCGCTTAGGTGGGCAATTTCTTTTTCATCCATCATCAATTTCAGATAGGCCATTTTATCACCCCATGGCGGCTTTCAGGTAGTGCAGACGGTATTTCAGGTATTGACGGATCGCAGATGCTCTTTTTTCGCTCAACAATGCAAGAATAGGCGAGATGGACTGAATGATTTCACTATACAACTCGTCCAAGTCACGCGTTGGCAGCACAGGCTCATCGATCATCTTGATTTGCTGGGCATGGTGACTGCGGAACGGTTTGGCTTTGTCGAACTGATAACGGAGCTTCGTGTCAGTCAATTCTTCATCCGTTGCCCACGCAAGCAGACTACCGCCATTGTCATAAATAGGCGGAGCATAATTTTTTCCATCCCGGACGATCACATCAAAATTGTTTTCGTGGCGGTCTTCGTTGCCGATAAAGGCGTCAAATGCCAGCATTTGATAAAGCCACTTCTTACCATATAGTTCTATCGCATACTGGAACAATGCTTCCGGTGAAGCGGCTCGACCGCTGGCAAGGAAATGGGCATCAGCCAAGTCTGCAAAATGATACAGCTGTTCATCGTCCGTTGTGAACTTGGGGCAGACGCTGACCACATCGCAGGAATAGG
>OLSQ01002038.1_pt1 | contig 15374 bp, 14 predicted proteins | sample 1672561 | NCBI WGS metagenome assembly OLSQ01 (sample SAMEA3136699, study PRJEB25190) | human gut metagenome | biome: human gut; feature: human-associated habitat; material: faeces | place: Austria | collected 2013 | reverse complement strand
TCTTCCGATCTTGATCGCCTACGGGCGGCTGCCCCTGATGGTGACGGAGCACTGCCTCATCCACAACAAGACCAACGAATGCACCTGCCATCTGAAAGCCACCCGCCTGATCGACAAGACCGGCGCGGAGTTCCCGGTCATCCGGGACGGCGACAGCTGCCGCAGCGTACTGCTCAACGGCAAGAAGCTGAGCTGGCTCGACCGGCAGGACGATCTTGCCAAGCTGGGCTTATGGGCGACGCGGCTGTACTTCACCACGGAAAATTCCAAGGAAGTTGACCGGGTGCTGTACGATTACATGAACCCCGAACCCCTCGACCCCGGCGCGTGTACCCGGGGACTGTACTTACGGGGTGTGGAATAAAATCCCTCCGCATCGAAAGGAGAACCTTATGCAGCTCATTCTCGCGTCCGCCTCGCCGCGGCGAAAGGCGCTTCTGTCCCTCTTTGGGATTCCCTTCACCGTCCGGGCGGCGGACATTGACGAAGCTATGGAGCCGGGGAAGGACCCGGCTCAGGAGGTAGCCCGGGTGAGCCGGGCCAAGGCCATGGCCGCACCGGCCGGCCCCCAGGATGTGGTGATTGCCGCTGACACCATTGTGGTCTGCGGTGGGCGCATTTTGGGAAAGCCCGGGACGGAGGAGCGAGCGGCGGAGATGCTGCGGCTTCTGTCCGGCCGGGACCATCAGGTGATGACCGGCTTCACCGTCCGCCGGGGCAGTACGGTTCTGACCCAGACAGAGGTGAGCCATATATTCTTCCGCCCCCTAGACGAGGGAGAAATTGATGCCTATGTGGCAACGGGAGAGCCGCTGGACAAAGCCGGGGCCTACGGGATTCAGGGATTGGCGGCGCTGTTTGTCACCCGGCTGGAGGGGGATTTTTACAACGTCATGGGCCTTCCCCTGTGTGCTCTGGCCCAGCAGCTGCGGAAGCTGGGCGTGAGAATTTTGGGGGTGTGAGGGGCTGTGAAGAAACATTTGAATTCCAAAGCGAAAGCGGTCCTGGCTCTGACGGTGGTCCTGGCTGTGGCCTTGGCCCTCACCGGGGGCTTCGGCCCCCAGAAGGTAGTCCAGACCATCCTGACGCCTCTGCGAGCCGGCGCCACCGGCCTGACCCGCCAGGCCCAGAAGCTGTATAGCTATATCTTCCGCTATGAGGCCCTGGAGACGGAGAACCAGGAGCTGCGGGCCCGGATTGCAGAGCTGGAGGATGACGCCCGGACGGCGGACAGCCTTCAGCGGGAAAATGAGCGTCTGCGGGAGCTGGCGGAGCTAAAAAAAGAGAAGGAGGACTATCAGCTGGCGTCAGCTTACATCATCACCTGGGACTCCAATGACTGGACCAGCTCCTTTACCATCAATAAGGGCTCCGGCTCCGGCATTGCCGAGGACATGGTGGCCATCACCGCCCAGGGGGAGGTGGTGGGGCTGGTGACGGCGGTGGGCTCCAACTGGGCCACAGTCACCACGGTGCTGGACTCTGCCCTGGAGGTGAGCGCCAACATCGCCTCCTCCGGCTATGCCGGTATGGTGCAGGGCGCTTACACCACTGGCGCGGAGGGAATGCTCCGGATGGACTACCTGCCCACAGATGCTGTGATCCGGAACAATGAGCCGGTGGTCACAGCCGGTTCCACCCTGTATCCCCGGGACCTCATTTTGGGGTATGTGGCTGACGCCGGCTTTGACGAGACCGGGGTGGCCAAGTATGCGCTTTTGACCCCGGCGGCAGATTTTGAGAATATGGAGCAGGTGTTCATCCTGACCAGTTATCAGAACGAGTAAGGGGCTGCCCCGGAGCGGGCTTTTAAGCGATTCCCGTTCCGCCCCCATGGGGCGACTCTCAGGAGGGTTCGATGAACAAACGACTTTTATCCAAATTGGAACAGGGCGAAGGCACCACCCTCATGGGGAAGCTGTTTCTCACCCCCCGGCAGCGGCAAACGGTCCTCAAATGGTTTCTATTTTCTTTGGTCTATCTGGCTCTCCAAGTGCTGCAGGACGTGGTGTTCAGCCGGGTGCAGGTCCTGGGGGGCTGTCCGGACTTGGTGCCTGGGTATTTGCTCCTGGTGTGCCTGACCCAGGGGCCGGGGTCCGGGGGGCTGTTTGCTCTCCTGGCTGGGGTGTTCCGGTGCTTATCCGGGGCGGTGCTGGGGCCGGTGTCCCTGCTGGTGGTCACCTGCTCCGGGGTGTTGCTGTCCGCCTTCCGGGGAGGGTATTTGCAGCGGCGGTTTTGGCCTGTGATGCTGTGCGCCTGGGCGGGTGTACTTCTGCACCAGGGGCTGATGTTTTCCCTGGGCCTCTTTTTGGGGAGCACTGCTGCCGGACGGTGGATGGAGGCTCTGGGCGGCGGGCTGGGGACATGCCTGGCCTGCTGCGCCCTATATCCCCTGGTTTTGGCCCTGGGGAAAATCGGAGGTGAGACATGGAAAGAGTAAGCCGAAACCGGGCGGTGGCGATTTTGCTGCTATTTGCCACTGTGCTGGGCCTGTTTGGATTCCGGATGTATGGCCTGCAAATTCGGGACGCCGATCCCAACAGCAGTTTGGAGTCCACCTATACCACCTGGAGCCGGGTCACGGCCGCCCGTGGGGAAATTCTGGACCGGAACGGCAATGTGCTGGTGACCAACCGGGCCAGCTACAACCTGGTGTTTAACAACTACGTGATTTACAATTCGGATCATCCCAACGAAGCCCTGCGGAAGCTGGTCAACCTCCTGCAGGAGCGGGAAATCTCCTATCTGGAGCACCTTCCGGTGACCTTGGAAAAGCCCTATGAATACACCCTCTCCCAGCTCTCCTCCACCTGGCAGGGGTATTTTAAGGACTTCCTGAGCTATCGGGAGTGGGACTCGGACATTTCTGCCGCCCAGCTTATGAAGCAGCTCCGTAGCGCCTACCGGATTCCCAACGACTGGGGGGACCGGGAGGTACGCCTGGTGGTGGGGCTGCGGTATGAGCTGGAGCTGCGCAGTGACCTCACCAGTCTGCCGGCTTATACCCTGTTGGAAGACGTCTCCTCAGAGGATTTGTCTGCCATTCTGGAGCTGAATACACCGGGCCTTACGGTGGAGTCCTCCACCGTAAGGGAGTATGCCACCACCCACGCCGCCCATATTTTGGGAAATCTCGGCCTCATTGAAGCCTCACAGTGGCCGGAATACAAGGATAAGGGCTACTCCATGGACGCCTATGTGGGCCAGAGCGGCTTCGAGGCTGCCTTCGAGGAGTACCTCCACGGCACCGACGGGGTGAAGCTCACCACCGTAGATACCGAGGGCAACGTGGTTTCGGAGTACTTCCAGACCGAGCCCAAAGCCGGCGCCAATGTGGAGACCACCATTGACCTCAACATGCAGATTGCCGCCGAGACTGCCCTGGAGCAGGTGATTTTGGAGCTGCGGGAGGAGGGCCTGGGGCAAAAGCACGAGGGGCAGGACGCCGAGGGCGGCGCAGTGGTGGCCATAGACGTGAAAACCGGCCAGGTTCTGGCCTGCGCCAGCTACCCCACCTACAATCCCGCCACCTACTCCCAGGATTTTAACCAGCTGTTGAAGACGGAATGGGATCCCCTGTACAACCGGGCTCTTCAGGCCACCTATGCGCCTGGCTCCGTGTTTAAAATGGCGGTGACCATTGCCGCCATCAACGATGGGGAGATCTCCTCGTCCACCACCATTGAGGACAAGGGTGTGTACACCAAATATGAAGACGAGGGCTATACGCCCCAGTGCCTCATCTACACCAACTATAAGCAGACCCACGGCGTCATCAATGTGGAAGAGGCGCTGGCTGTGTCTTGCAACTACTTTTTCTATGAAGCCGGTATCCGCACAGGTATGCCGGACATCGACGCTGTGGCCAAGGACCTGGGCCTGGGGGAGAAAACCGGGGTGGAGCTTTTTGAAGAGCAGGGACACCGGGCCAACGCCGAAAGCAAGGCTGCGCTGTATGCCGATGATCCCAGCCGGTCCGGCTGGTACGATGCGGACACGCTGATGCTTTCCATCGGCCAGTCCGAGTGTGCATTTACCCCCATTCAGCTGGCCTCCTACACTGCGGCCCTGGCCAATCGGGGCGTCCGGTACCGGGCGACCTTCCTGAACCGGGTGATTTCGTCGGATTACCAGACCCTCGTGGCCAGCGCGGAGCCGGAGGTCCTCAGCACCTGCCCCATCTGTGACGACGCCTACTACGCCTATACCACCGGCATGCGCATGGCCGTCTCCGACGACCGGGGCACAGTCAAATCCTATCTGGGGGATTATCCCGTGGCGGTTGCTGGCAAGACCGGCACGGCCCAGCACAGCTCCCAGGGCTCTGACAACGGCTCCTTTGTGTGCTACGCGCCCTATGAAGATCCCCAGATTGCCATTGCGGTCTTTGTGGAGAAGGGCGCTCAGGGTGGCAACCTGTCCCGGGTGGCCAAGGCGATTATGGACGTTTATTTTGGCCAGACACAGCAGGCCAATGCCGAGCTGCCCGGTGAAAACGTAGGCAACTAAGGCCCCGGCTGGGCCAAATAGGAGGAACGACACATGAAGCAGCAGTATTTAGATGCCGGACAGATTGTTTCCACCCACGGAATCCGGGGCGAGGTGAAGGTCCTGCCCTGGGCCGATGGGCCGGAGTTTCTGACCCTGTTTGACCGGGTGTACCTGAAGGGGAGGGAGTACGTCCTGGAATCTGCCCGGGTCCAGAAGACCTGTGTGCTCCTGAAGCTCCAAGGCGTGGACACCGTAGAGGCTGCCCAGGCCCTGCGGGACACTGTGGTCCAGGTGGACCGGGAGGATGTGGAGCTGGAAGAGGGGACCTACTTCATCGCCGACCTGATTGGCCTCCGGGTCCTGGAGGGGGAGCGGGAAATCGGCGTCATCCGGGAGATCCTGACCATGCCCGGCAACGATGTGTATGTGGTCCAGGGGGAGCACACCTATATGATTCCGGCGGTAAAGGAATTCCTGCTGGAGACGGACCCGGATCGGGGCTTTGTCCGGGTCAAGCTCATTGAGGGGATGCAGACCGATGCGGATTGATATTATGACCTTGTTCCCGGATTCGCTGGGGGACGTGCTGTCGGAGAGCATCCTGGGCCGTGCCCAGGAGCGGGGCTTCATCCGCATTGAGGCCCATCAGATCCGGGACTACACCGCCAGCAAGCAATGCCAGGTGGATGACTACCCCTATGGCGGCGGCCGGGGGGCCATCATGCAGGCCGACCCTCTGTACCGGTGCTGGGAGCATGTGTGCGACGAGGTGGGAGGTCCGGTGCATACCATCTATTTATCCCCCTGCGGCCACACCTTTTGTCAGGCCGACGCCATTCGCCTCAGCCAGATGGAGAGTCTGGTCCTGGTTTGCGGCCATTACGAGGGCATTGACCAGCGATTCATTGACGAATGTGTGGATGAAGAGCTGTCCCTGGGAGACTTCGTCCTCACCGGCGGGGAGATTGCCGCTATGGCGGTGACCGACGCGGTGTGTCGCATGGTGCCGGGGGTCCTGGCGGACCCGGAGTGCTTCCAGGACGAGAGCCATTTTGGCGGCCTTTTGGAGTACCCGCAGTACAGCCGCCCCGCCCTTTGGCACGGCCTGCAGGCGCCGGAGATTCTTCTGTCCGGGGATCACGCCAAGGTGGCCCGGTGGCGGCGAAAGCAGGCTCTGCGCCGGACCCGGGCCAGGCGGCCGGATATGTTTGAGAAAGTCACCTTTGAGACCAAGCAGGAGAAAAAGCTCCTGGAAGAAATCGAACAGGAGGGATGGGACTGTGGAATTGACTGAAGTCACCGGGGAGAACTGGAAGCAGGCGGTTTTCCTGACTACAGACCCGGAACGGAAGATTCCTCTGGACGAGAAGTGGATCATCAGCAACGCCTTCTCCCTGCTGCAGGCCCGGTATGATCCGAATTGGGACTGCCGCCTGCTGGTAGATGGGGAAACCCCTGTGGGCTTTGCTTTCTACGGCTACTGGCAGGAGCGGGACCGGTATCTTCTGTGCCGGTACATGATCGATGTCCGGTATCAGGGCCGGGGTTATGGGACCCGGGCGCTCCCGCTGGTGGTGGAACAAATCCGGCGCCAGTACGGATGCCGGGATGTGTATACCACCGTGGATGACGAAAACACCAGGGCGGTGAAGCTGTACCGGAGCTTTGGATTTCAGCCGACGGAGGAAATGGATGAGGCAGAACGGGTTTATGTGTTACGAGGGGAGGAAGGCTAAATGGACGCATTGGAAATTCTGCGCCAATGGGTGCAGGAGAGTCACCGCATTGTGTTCTTTGGAGGGGCTGGCGTCAGTACGGAGTCCGGGATTCCCGACTTTCGCAGTGTGGATGGCTTGTACCATCAAAAATTTGAGTACCCGCCGGAGACCATCATCAGTCACAGCTTTTACTGTGCCAATCCAGCCTACTTTTTTCGGTTTTACCGGGAGAAGATGCTGCCCTTGGGCTTCCAGCCCAATGTCACGCACCAAAAGCTGGCACAATGGGAGCAGGAGGGGAAGCTCCTGGCTGTAGTCACCCAGAACATTGACGGCCTACACCAAAAAGCAGGAAGCCGCCGGGTCTATGAGCTCCACGGCAGCGTCCTGCGGAATTATTGCGAAAAATGTGGAAAATTTTATCCGGCGGAGTATGTGAAGCATGCCCAGGGGGTACCGCTGTGCACCTGTGGGGGTACGGTCAAGCCGGATGTCGTCCTTTATGAGGAGAGCCTGGACGAGAAGACGCTGACCGGCAGCATCTGCGCCATTGGTCAGGCAGACCTGCTGATGGTAGGTGGCACCAGCCTCACGGTATATCCTGCCGCCGGTCTCATCCAGTACTACCGCGGCAACCGCCTGGTCCTCATCAACCGGGATGAAACGCCCTATGACGGCTACGCCAACCTGGTCCTCCACCGGAGCCTGGGAGAGGTATTTTCGCAGCTGTAAGGATGAGCTTGCAGCTTGGATAGAAAAGCTAGCTTCATTGGTTTCTGGCTTATATGGATATTTCTTGACGATTTCACGTTGCCGTTGTATCATAAAGCATGTGCTGACCTATCATTTCTGTGCCGCCTGCAGTATATGATGGATGTGAATTGGGGTATGTTTCTGCGGAGCATGCTTAGGGGAATCGGATGCGTCCGATTCCCCTTTTCCGTTACCTGTATTTCTCCACCTGAGACTGAATGAGTGCGCCGTCTTCAAAATAATTGATGCGCATGGCCCGCTTCACATCTGCCAGGGTTTGGGCGGCCTCGGCCCGGGCCACTTCGCTGCCCTTCTTCAGGATTTCATAGACGCCGGGGATATCCTTTTGCCACTGGGCCCTGCGCTCCCGGATGGGCGCCAGCTCCGCCTGAAGGATGCTGTTCAGGAATTTTTTGACCTTCACATCCCCCAAACCGCCCCGCTGGTAATGGGCCTTCAGCTCGTCCAGATTGGCATATTCCGGCAGGAAGGCTGCAAAGTGTTCGTCCTGACAGAAGGCGTCCAGGTAAGTGAATACGGCGTTGCCCTCCAGACTGCCGGGATCGGAGACCTTCAGGTGATTGGGATCGGTGAACATGTTCATCACCTTCTGCTTGACCTCAGCCTCGGTGTCGGACAGGTAGATGCAGTTGCCCAGAGATTTGCTCATCTTGGCCTTGCCGTCTGTGCCGGGGAGGCGGCAGCAGACCTGATTCTGGGGCACCAGGGCCTCCGGCTCCACCAGGGTTTCTCCATAGGTCAGATTGAACCGGCGCACAATTTCCCGGGCCTGCTCCAGCATAGGCAGCTGATCCTCTCCCACAGGTACAGTCGTGGCCCGGAAGGCGGTGATGTCCGCCGCCTGGCTGATGGGGTACGTGAAGAAGCCCACGGGAATGCTGGCTTCGAAGTTCCGCAGCTGGATCTCCGCCTTCACCGTGGGATTCCGTTGAAGCCGGGACACAGTGACTAGATTCATGTAGAAGAAGGTGAGCTCCGTCAGCTCAGAGACCTGGGATTGAATGAACAGGGTGGACTTGGCCGGGTCCAGGCCGCAGGACAGGTAGTCCAGGGCAACCTCAATGATATTTTCCCGGATTTTTTCCGGATGGTCCGCATTGTCGGTGAGGGCCTGGGCATCGGCGATCATGATGAACACCTTGTCGTACTGCCCGGAATTCTGCAGCTCTACCCGCCGCTTCAGAGAGCCTACGTAATGCCCCAAATGGAGCCGCCCTGTGGGCCGGTCCCCTGTGAGAATGATTTTTTCCATGGACGAATTCCTCCTGTTAAAAAATAAACGGCCCTATCCTACAAAGGATAAGACCAAAGTCTATACGCCACCTGTGTACATGCTCACCAACATGAGCTTTCCGGATAACGGCCGGATGCCGTCGGCGCCTACTGAACCTTCGGGCCGCCCTCCGGAGCCCATTCAGAATGCACAGCCTGCAGCCCTTCCACCATCCGGGCCGCTCTCTGGAGGCCGGAGGCACCCGTACTACTTCTCCATCTGCGGTTTGACATATTATGGCTTTACTATAGCCTCCCTGCTTCCAAAAGTCAAGAGAAAAAGGGCTTGACATTTGGGAGAAAGTGTAGGATTTACAATGATGTGTGACACCGGAGCAGGGGCTGTGGAAATGTGGAAAACCGCAGTGCGGTTTCCGCACATTCCCACAGCACTACTGCGATGCCTGCGGCGCTTTTTCCGGATTGAGAGAAAAAAGGTGGCAAATAGGGATGGCCTGTGTTAAGGTTGAGTTGTCGAATCAAAACCGAAAGGCAGGTGCCACCCTATTCGCCATGAATAAGATAACACAGGACATGCGCTTTAAGCAAGCGGTAATTGAGTATTCTTTGAAACACGGCGTCACAAAGGCAGCCATCCGTTACAAGACCTCCAGGCAAAACATTTACCGCTGGAGAAAGAAATACGACGGTACGCTACAATCCCTTGCTGACCGCTCTCACCGGCCTCACAGCCATCCAAACCAGCATACAGAGGCTGAGATCAAGCTCGTCCAGGATATGCGCCGCAGGAACCCTCACGCCGGTCTGGTGGTCTTCTGGGTGAAGCTGCGCCAGCGTGGCTATACCAGATCCATCTCCGGTCTTTACCGTCTCCTGCGCCGGATCCATGGAAACCCCATCAAGCTTCCGAACCCGAAATATACCCCAAAACCCTATGAACAGATGACATATCCCGGTCAAAAATGCCAGATAGATGTGAAATTTGTTCCACAGAGTTGCCTGGTCGGGGAAGTGGCGGAGGAGAAGTACTATCAGTACACTTTCATAGACGAGTACAGCCGCTTCCGAATTCTCAAGGCATATAAAGAACACAGCACATATTCCTCCACACAGTTCCTGAAGTATGTGGTGAAACAGTTCCCATATGCCATAGAATGTATCCAAACAGATAACGGGTCAGAATTCACGAACCGCCTGAACTCGAAGGCTACCAAAAAGAAAACGCTCTTTGAAACCACCCTGGAGGAGCTCGGCATCCGGCATAAGCTCATTCAGCCCTACACCCCCAGACACAACGGGAAAGTGGAGCGCAGTCATAGAAAGGACAATGAAGAATTCTATGCCTGCCACACCTTCTATTCCTTTGAGGATTTTCAGAAACAGTTGGCTGTCAGACAGCGGCAGTATAACAACTTCCCCATGCGGCCTCTCAACTGGAAGGCCCCCAAAGCTGTCCTCTTTTCTTTCCCAAAGTCTGTAACTCATCATTGACAAACCTACACAGCCGCCCTGAAAAACCAGGGAATATTGGTTGTTTTCCGGGGTGAGCTGTGGTATAATAATCTAAAATGTAGATGTTGTGTCTAAAGCCTGCCGTTTTCTCCCCCGACTCCTGTCAGAGAGCCGGAACAGATGGCTGCAGGATCATGTATCAGTCTGGGAGGAGATTGTTATGGCTGAACCTGTGCAGAATTTCCGTACCGCCTTTCATGGCTTTAACCGGGAGGATGTGGTTCGTTTCCTGGAGACGGCTACGGCCCGGCACACCGCAGAGGTGAACCAGCTTCAGGACGATGTGGCCCGTCTGGAAAAGGAGCTGGCTGCCCTGCGGGAACAACAAACGCCGGAGGTCTCCAGGGAGGAGCTGGAGGCTCTGCGTGGGGAAAATACCCGTCTGAAAGCCCAGATAGAGGAGCTGGAGGCTCAGCTCACAGAGCCGGAAGCCCCCGTCGGCGATCAGACCAACTGGAAGGATGAGGAGCTGGCCGCCTACCGCCGGGCGGAGACGGTGGAGCGCCAGGCCCGGAACCGGATGTACCACCGGGTCAACGGGCTGATTGCCGACTTAGCGGCCCGGATGGAGGGCAGCAAGGCCGAGATGACCACGGCGGCGGAAGCCCTGGGTCAGGCCCTGGATCAGCTGCAGTCCGCTCTGGATGGGGGACAGGACGTCCTCACCGAGGGCGCCGCAACCCTGCGGGCCCTGGAGCCGGAGCACCCGGCAGAGGAAGAGACAAAATAAAACGCCAAAGCTGCCAGCCGCCAGTATATGCGTCCTCAGCGGTACCATGTGGTAGAATCTATATCTGAAATGGACCTGCTGCAAAATGCGTTTTTGCAGCAGATCTCTTTTAAAAGTTGAAAATAGGGGGAGAAAACGCGAAAATTCGTGTCTTCTCCCCCAAACTATTTGGAACAATCTTTTAAAAAGCGATTTTGCAGCAGACCCTTATGATGATCCGGCTATCTGGCATGGACTCTGGCCATGTCCCGTTCAGCGGGCTTTGGCTGGATTTCCCCGGCCTTGGTCAGGGCAATTTTGGTGAAGATGGGACCGACCAGCTCATAAACGAGAACGGAGAAAAGGATAATATCCCGAATGACGGCCCCTTCCTGACCCATTTGCGCTGCCACTGTCACAGACATGCCCAGAGCAACGCCAGCCTGGGGGAGCAGGGTGATGCCCAGATATTTACATACCTTTTCCTCACATTTCATCAGCTTGGCTGCGGCGGAGGCGCCGGCAATTTTGCCGGCAGACCGGGACAAAATATAGGCAATCCCGATACCAACCACGGCCAGCTCCCCGAACACCCGCAAATCCAACTCCGCGCCACTAAGCACGAAGAAGAGGACATAAAGCGGGGCCGTCCAGCGGTCTGTTTTGAACATGATTTCCTCGGAGAAATCGCAGACATTGCAAAATACGGTACCCACCATCATACACACCAACAGAGGAGAGAACCCGATGGAGATCTCTCCACCCAGGGGAATCTGCACCTTGGACAGGGCGGTGGCAAGGATGACAAAGGTGACAGCAATGCTGAGACGCTTGGAATTGGAGTGGAACAGCTTCTCTACCAGGGAGAACAAGCCGCCCAGGATGCTACCCAAGCCCAGGGAGCAGACAATCTCCAGCAAGGGATTGAGCACCACGGACAAGAGGCTGAAGGAGCCGCTGATCATAGTTTTGGCCACACCAAAGGAGATGGCAAAGACCACCAGACCTACTGCGTCATCCAGGGCCACAATGGGCAGGAGCAGATTCGTAAGCGGCCCCTTGGCTTTGTATTGGTTTACCACCATAATGGTGGCGGCAGGGGCAGTTGCTGTGGCCACGGCGCCCAGCACAATACAAGTGGAGACCGGCAGCTTATCTCCCAAAACCAAATGGAGCAGCAGCAGGGTAATATCCACCAAAATCGTGGCGGCTAAGGCCTGAATGATGGCGATGACGGTGGCCTGCTTACCCGTGTGCTTCAAGGCAGACAGCCGGAACTCATTGCCGATGGAGAAGGCAATGAAGCCCAGCGCCACATCGCAGATCAGGCTGAAGCTGGCAACATAATCGAAAGAGGCAAAGCCGATCCCGGGAATGCCCAAAAGTCCCAGACAGTTGGGCCCAATGAGGACGCCTGCTACCAGGTAAGCGGTGACGGCGGGCAGATGCCAGCGCTTGACGAGCCGGGACATCATCAAGCCGGCTAGCAAGGCAAAGGCAATGGATAAAAGTGCTTCCATATAGATACTTCCTTTTCGTAGCTTCGTTTTTCCAAGCCCATTATAGCACGTGTTGGGGAACATGCAAGGTAAAAAACTTCACAAGTTTTGGCAGGTCCACCCCCCTCCTTTGGACCGGAAGTGACAATGGCACAGAATGCGACAGTTTTATATTTTTGGGTGGAAGCTCAGAATTGATCTTTGCTTGGGCCAGGAGTATACTGGGAATACCTGGAAGATCTAACTTGCAGGAAATGATTAATTTGGAGGGATTCTTATGCCAATGAAAACGTGGAAGCCTGTATTGTGTTTGCTGCTTGTTCTGGCAATCTGCTGTTCCGTTACGGTGGGTGTTGCGGCAGCAACCTACACAGATTCATCCGGTACATATCAGCATACAAAAATTTCCCATGAGGAAACCCCGGTGAAATCTGTGGACGGCATCGTGGACTACATAGGCGACGGAGTCGTGTCGGCGGCAGACGAGGGTCAGGGCGACCGGGGGCAGAGCTATTCCTGGGCGGCCATTGCCCACGGGGATGACGTGTATGTCTCTACCTGCTACAACGCCATGGGAAATACACTCACCCTGATGGATTCTGCTTTGGGCCAGCATTTCGACCCGGAGACGATGACGGCAGTGCTGAATGTCCTCTACAACGGTGCATTTTACACTGGCGAAGAAGACGGCGGCTCTGCAGGTGGCGTTTTGGTCAAAGTGAATGTGGTAACGGGAGAGGTCAAGCTCCTGATGTCCAAGGCAACCACCGGTGAAAACTGCCTGTTCCGCAATGCTTGCGAATATGAGGGAAAGCTTTACTTTTGCGGCTCCGTCAACAGCCTGCCCTGTATTTACCAGGTGGACCCGGAGACGGATGTCTGCAAGCTGGTGTACCAGGGCATGACCCGGCAGGACTATATAGAGGGTTATTTGGCCGGAATTTGTACCGGTATCCGGGGCCTGTGTGAATTCAACGGCCAGCTGATTGTCAGCTGCGTCACAAAAGAGGGGCCTCAGATTCTCTCCTCCACCCACCCCTGGGATGGACAGGAGGCCTTTACCCAGATTGCCGGTCAGGAGGACCTGTTCGGTTATCCGGCTTTTCACTATGAAGACAGCATCTATGGCGGCTCCATTTGGGAGATGGTGAACTTCAATGGGAGCCTCTATGTATCCATCTGTACCGGAACTCCGGAGAATATGCCGGATGAGAACACCATGCAGTCCTTTGCTCTGGTCCGGGGCGATCAGGATGAGAGTGGCATGTGGAGCTGGACCGCCGTCATTGGTGACCCTTGGGAGGACGGCGCCAAATATACCTTTGGCATTGACCCCTCCCGTACCCGGGCTGGCGCTGGCGTTCTGATGGTGTATGGGGATTACCTGTACATCGGTGAGTACAACGATGAAGAGATTGCGCTGGAGAGTGTACTCTTTGACATTGATTTTGATTTCGTGAATGAGAATCTGCGGCAGTCTGTGAGCCTGTACCGCATGGACAAAGACGAGAATATTGAGCTGGTGGTGGGAGATCCCACGCCTATGTTCCCGGAAGGTGGCATCTCTGGTATTGGCTCTGGCTTTGGTCACCGGGAAAATCAGTATATCTGGAGAATGACTGAGTACGACGGGAAGCTCTATGTAGGAACCTTTGATACCAGCAGCCTCCTGGAGCCCATTGGCCAGTTCTCCAATGGTGATATCAACAACATGACCAGGGAGGAGTGGGAGAGCCTGCTGGCCTTCATTCGCACGCTCCTGAAGCTCCAGCAGAAGGAGCAAGGGGATGGGACCAATGCCTCGTCTGCAAACCAGGAAGACCCCCGGATGGAGCGTCTGACCCAGCTCTTCGACGCCTACACCAATGCCCAGCTGGCGGACTGCCTGACGGGGGATGGCACGAGCCCCTACGGCTTGGAGCCTGCCGCTCTGTCTGTGCAGGAGCTTCTGGATACGGCCAAGGGAATTCTCACCTGCGCCTACTACCTGAAGGACTCGGTTCGGGGCTTTGACTGCTATGTCACCGAGGACGGAGAACACTTTGAGACCATCACCACAGACGGCCTGGGCGACCCCTACAACCATGGCCTCCGGGTCTTTGCAGAGACAGATCGCGGACTTTGCATTGGTACCGCCAACCCCTTCTATGGCACACAGCTGTGGCGAATGAATGAAGTGTCCACAGGAGTCGTCTCGTTTACCAGCAATCTGGAGATTGACTTTGACTGGCAGGTGACCCAGTACCATGTGACCGCTGCACCCAACACCCGGGTATTTGACTTCACCATGACACCAGCAAGCTCCCGGAATGTGATTTTGGTCAATGGTACACCCATTGAGGGCTATCATGGAGAGGTCCCCCTGGCCCTGGGGCAGAACACGGTTACCGTGACCAACCAGAGCGCCGATGGGGAAAAGCACATCACCTACACCTTCCAGATCACAGTCCCGCCCTGTGACGGGGGGAGCAGCTGCCCTTGCGCCAAATTTGTCGATGTGGACACATCCAGATGGTATCATGAAGGTTTGGACTATGTGGTAGAGTATGAGATCATGAACGGTATCACAGAAAACCGCTTTGCCCCCAATGAAAACATCACCCGAGGCATGGTCATGACCATCCTCTACCGGATGGCCAGCTCCCCGGAAGTGACAGGAGGAAGCCCCTACACAGATGTTGCAGAAAACCGTTATTTCTCCCAGGCAGTGGCCTGGGCGGCAGAGCAAGGGATTGCAACGGGCTATCCCGATGGTACCTTCCGCCCAAATCAGCCGGTCACCCGGCAGGAGCTAGTGACCTTCTACTGGCGGTACGCAAATCTCGCCGGCTGCGATATGACCATTTCTCAGGGAGCCAGCCTGGCTGAATATCGGGATGGGGATTCCGTGAAGCCCTATGCCAAAGAGGCGATGCTTTGGGCTGTGGACACCGGCCTCATCCGGGGCGTGGATGCGAACACCCTGGCCCCCAACGGCACGGCCTCCCGGGCTATGGCGGCTACAATGCTGTACCGCATGGTTGTGTAAAGAGAAAAAGCCCAGGTAATCGAATCATGCCGCAGTGCAACGGCTGGATCACAGGGCTGCCGTCCGATGCCATCCGCAATTTGTGAGAAATCTGGCTGGGAACCGAAAAAACCTGCGGTTCCCAGCCAGAAATTTTTTCTGCTTGGGCGGTTAGAATGGGTAGTGTCAAGCGTTATGGGCAAATTTGTTTTTGATCTTGCACTATTGCATCACCTTGCCATATTTTGCGACGCGCCCGTCTTTTTTATTTCTCAACTGGCGACTGTAGAAGGGGGCTGTCTCACCAGCGCAGAGAGGCAGCCCCAAAAATACAGCACCTGGTTCTTACCAGATCGCAAGCAATTTTACATATCACAATTACATTGTTCAAAAACTTATATTTTAAAATAAAATAATACTAAAATATACAA
>OLSQ01002036.1_pt1 | contig 15383 bp, 8 predicted proteins | sample 1672561 | NCBI WGS metagenome assembly OLSQ01 (sample SAMEA3136699, study PRJEB25190) | human gut metagenome | biome: human gut; feature: human-associated habitat; material: faeces | place: Austria | collected 2013 | reverse complement strand
GGGTACTTGGCTTTCCGCTGTTCTTTGTAGCCGTCTCGGCTTTGGTTGAGGGGAGACGTTCTTTATGCGTATTGTGTTTATGGGTACGCCTGATTTTGCTGTGCCTTCGTTGACTTCGCTTGTTGCGGCTGGCAACGAGATTGCGCTTGTTGTTACTCGTCCTGATGCTGTTCGTGGGCGTGGTAAGAAGCTGGAGCCGTCTCCTGTTAAGGCTAAGGCGCTTGAGTTGGGGTTGCCGGTTGTTGAGGCAAATCGTATGACGCCTGAGGTTGTTGAGGCGCTCCAGGCTGCCCAGGCTGACATTTTCTGCGTGGCTGCCTATGGTTGCATTTTGCCTGATGAGGTCTTGAATATGGCGCCGCTCGGTATTGTGAATGTTCATGCCTCCTTGTTGCCTCGTTGGCGTGGTGCCGCTCCTATTCAGCGTGCCATTCTTGCTGGTGACGAGGTTGCTGGCGTTTCTATCATGCGCATTGGACATGGCGTGGATACTGGTGCTTATTGTGCCCAGGCTTCCACGTCGGTTGCCGGTAAGCATGCCGAGGCGCTGACCATTGAGCTTGCTGAGCTTGGCGGCAAATTGCTTGCCGATACGCTTCCTTCGCTTGCCGATGGCACCGCTGTGTGGACTGAACAGGATGAGTCGCTTGTTACCCATGCTGTCAAGATTTCTAAGCAGGAAATGCGTCTTGACCCTCAGATGGTGGCGCTTGATTGCGTGCGTCATGTGCTTGCGTCGTCCGACACCGCTCCCGCTCGCTGCGTGATTGCCGGCAAGACCGTGCGCGTGCTCGATGCTGCGCCGGCTGATGTGTCGCTTGGCGAGGGCGCGGTTGCCGTCAAGAGCAAGCGTGTTTACCTGGGTCTTTCCGATGGCACGGTTGAGCTGCTCGAGGTTAAGCCCGATGGCAAGCGTGCCATGGCCGCTTCTGCTTGGGCTGCTGGGCTGCAAGGCGCCGATCTTATCTGGGGTGATTTGTCATGAGCAAGCTGTCTCCCGCGCGCAAGCTTGCACTCGATGTGCTGATGGAGGCCGATCGCCGCGGCATGTATGCGCGCGACGTGCTGTCCTCTCGCGCATCGGCCAAGGCTATTGACCAGCGCGATTCCGCTTTTGCAGCTCGCTTGGCGCTTGGTGTGGCCGCGACGCAGGGTATTTTGGACGAACTGCTCGATCAGTTTCTCGATAAGCCTAAAAAGGTTGCGCCGCGTGTTCGCATGGCGCTTCGTATCTCGGCCTTCGAGATGCTCTATCTGCATACGCCTGATCGCGTTGCGGTGAGTCAGGGCGTTGAGCTGGTGCGCAGCGGAGCTAAGTCTGCCGCCGGTTTGGCCAATGCCGTGCTGCATAAGGTCGCGGACAACGTTGAGGACTTTGCCACGGCGTCCGATGTAGATGAGTCTGAGCGACGCCTGGTTCGTCTGTCGCGCCTGATGGGACTGCCGCGTTGGCTGTGCGCTCGCATTATGGCATCGTTCGACACTCCAGAGGGTGCGCTTAACTTTGCCGGCAATCTGGCCCCCGCGCCACTGGCCCTGCATGAAAACGCCTTTGCGACCAAGCCCGATCCGTATATCTCGCAGCTCGTCGCGCCTGTCTTCCCGGGCTGCCATGCCCCGGTTGATGCCCAGGTTACCGTTGCTTCGGGTGTGTTTGAGCGTGCTGCCGCGGTGGCATCTGATCTCAATGCGCAGCTTATCGCCACAGCTGCCACGCGCCCTGGAAGCTGCCTTGAGATTGGTGCCGGTCGCGGTACCAAGACCTATGTGATGATGTGCCAGACCAAGCGCGCTGGCTATGAGCGTCAGCATACGGCGCTCGATCTGCATGATCGCAAATGCGATCTGAATCTCGCTCGCCTGCATAAGGCCGGTATTCAGGGCGTTCGTACGGTTTCGGGTGATGCCTGTGAGCTTGATGAGGTGCTCACATCGTTTGATGCTATGCGCGGTGAGCCGGTTAAGTTCGACACGGTCTTTATCGATGCGCCGTGCTCGGGTACCGGCACCATGCGCCGTCATCCTGAGATCCCGTGGCGCCTAACTGAGAACGACGTTACGACCGAGTTGCCCAAATTGCAGCTTACGATGCTCAAGGAAGCCGCCGCGCGCGTGGCCGCCGGCGGCGAGCTCATCTATGCAACCTGCTCGGTCTTCGACGAGGAGAACACGCAGGTGGTGGACGCGTTCCTTGCTTCTCCCGAGGGTTCCGGCTTTAGCGTGGCGCCGCTTTCCGAAGCACAGATTCTGCAACTCCCCGAGTTCGATCAGGCCAAGAAGCTCGTTTCCGTACGCCAGAACGATCGAGGCCTCTTCCAAAGCGTTCCCGTAAACGCCGACTCCTACGACGGCCACTTCTGCGCCAGACTGGTCCGCAAGTAACTACTAAGTTGCGGTGAAATAGGGATTGAATAGCGGCTTCTAACTGCCAAACAGTCCTTATTTCACCGCAACTCATAGAGCCACCTTTAGCGCAAAGAAATAGCCCCGCGATCGGTGTCGGTCGCGGGGCTATTTGGTTCCTAGTGGTTATGCGGGCAGTTGGCGCAGCAGCCGCTGGTGGCGTTGGTGCTAGAACCGCCACTGCGCTGGTCGGTGTTGTAGAAGCCGCTGCCCTCAAACTTGATGCCGCTGGCCGAGAACGTCTTGGCCGCCGGGGCACCGCAGCTCGGGCACACGACCTCGGGAGTCTCGGACATGGGATGCTCAACTTCAAACACGTTTCCGCAGCTCGAGCACTTGTAATCGTAGCGCGCCATAATACTTCCTTTTCAGCACAAAGCGGGCAGATTACTCTGCCCGCAAAAATTCAAACGTCTGTAACTGTACCCTATATCGGGGGTTTTATCACGCTTCGCCCCAGAATCTATGGTTGTTGCGCAGGAGCTGTGCGGTTTTATTCTCGGCGGCTGCAATGTCTGCCTCGTCAGCCTGCCAGGTCCAGTTGCCCGTGGCAACGCCCGGAACGTTCATGCGCGCGTCGTCGCCAAGCCCCAGGACATCCTGTAGCGGCATCATCACTAGGGGAGCGTCGCTTGCCAGCGCGTCGCTCATCAGCTTGGCCGCCAGCTCAACACCGCTCGGTTCATCGCCGCCCGCAAAGGAACGCGTGCACCAACCGGCCAGCGTCGACGTATCGTGCGTCGAGGTGTACAGAATCTTGCCGGGCGTGGGATGCACGCCGCAACGAACGTCGTAGTCGCTAAACTCCAGCACGTCCATGCCGGGGAAACCGCAGGTCGATGCCATGGCGCGAACACCGGGCGTCAGATAGCCCAAGTCCTCGGCGATAAAGTTGAGCGGACCCAGCTCGTCGTAGGCGGTCTGGAACAGGTCCTTGCCCGGTCCCGCTAACCAGCGACCTTCGGCGCAAGCCTTGCCTGCGGGGATACTGAAGTAGCTGTGGAAGCCCAAGAAGTGATCCAGGCGCACGCGGTCGTAGAGCGAAAACGCACGACGCAGGCGATCCATCCACCAGCTATAGCCGTTCTGCTTCATGTGGTCCCAGCGGAACGTCGGGTTGCCCCACACCTGGCCCTCCGGTGCAAAGTTGTCGGGCGGCGAGCCGGAAATCTCAATCGCCTTGCCGGTATCGGACAGCCAGAAGTTCTCGGGTTCGCTCCACGCGTCTGCCGAATCGTCGGACACGTACATAGGAATATCGCCGATAACCTCGATGCCCTTCTTGTGCGCATAGTTCATGAGCTCGCACCAAGCGAGGTCAAAGCGGTACTGCATGTACGCCTGAAGCTCGGCCTCGTTGTGGAAGCGCTTGTCGTCGATCAGATGCTCGTTGTAGCGCGCGATATCTGCCGGCCAATCATGGCGCGACTCGCCCTCGAAGTACTTCTTAACGGCCATGTAGACGCAGTATTTCTCGAGCCAATCGGCATTGCGATGTTTAAACGCGGTGTACAGCGGATCGGCATCCTCGCCGCCGCGGGCCTTCCAGGTTTCAAAGTCGGCTGCCAGCTCCTCGTGGCTCTCGGGTAGCAGGTCGATATTGCCTGCAAAGGCCGAAGGACCGGCGTAAGGGGAGCGGAAGAAGTCCGTGGGGTTGACGGGGAGAACCTGCCAGTAGCGCATGCCCATGGCGGCCAGATGGTCGATAAAGCGACGCGTGGGCGCGCCGATCGTACCGGGCTTGCCGTCGTCGGTCGGCACCGATGTGATATGGCACATAACACCCGCACCGTGATCGAGCGGTTCCTGCAGGCGCTGCTCGGCATGGTGATAGATGATCGATGAGCCCAGCGGATACAGATCGAGCGTGACCGTACCGTTGTGGATCTCGCACTCATGACCGCTGATCACGTCACTCGCACATTCGTCGAGCGCCGGAATCGTCACGCGGTGCGAATTGCGGAGGCTGCGGTTGATGATGACGGTCGCGGACTCGCCGTCTTTACCGGTGCGCGTATAAGCGAGTACCTCGTCATTGAGCGCAAAGGCCTTGATCTCGCCATCGATCATAAACGGCAGCGCGCGGCGCACGGCCGAGGCATTCTTGACGATCGCGAACGTATCGAAGTCGTGCAGGTTTTCCTTGGTCGGCATGGTGCGACGATTGCCCGGATCGGTGAGTCCCTCAAGGCCGTACTCGTCGCCATAGTAAATCGAAGGCACACCCGGGAACGTCATCTGCATGAGCGTCGCGAGCCAAAAACGACTCTTGGCCAGGCCCATGGAGTTCTCGTCCAGGCGCCACTTGCTGCGCTCGCTCTCGGGCAGCTGCGACTCGTCGGGGCCGCCGCCGAGCACCGAGATAATGCGCGGACGGTCGTGACTCGAGAGCAGGTTGAGCGCGCAGGACAGGGCTTCGCGTGGATAGTTCTCACGCAGGGTTTCGATATCCTCGGCTGCCTGGTAGGCGTTCTTGTAGCCCATCAAAAAGCCGATGACCATGTCGCGGAAGGGGTAATCCATAGCAGAGTCCAGCTCGGAGCCCTGCAAGTAGCGACGCAGATGGCCGTAGCTGATCTTGTTGGAGGCATCTTCCCAGACCTCGCCGAGCAGCAGCGCGTCGGGCTTCTCGGCGAGCACGGCCTTCTTAATCTCTGTCAGGAAGTCATCAGAAAGCTCGTCGGCCACATCCAGGCGCCAGCCATGGGCACCGGCGCGCAGCCATTTACGAATGACGCCGTCCTTGCCCAGGAGCCGCTCGCGTACCAGTTCGGAGCTCTCATTGATGGCGGGCATATTGCCCACGCCCCACCAGCAGTCGTACGAGCCGTCCTCGTGGAAATAAAACGCATCGCGCCACGGCGAATCCTCGCTCTGCCACGCGCCCACGCCGGGGTAGTTGCCGTAGCGGTTGAAGTAGATCGAATCGTCGCCCGTGTGGTTGAAGACGCCGTCCAGGATGATGGAGATGCCCAGCTTTTCGGCTGCCTGGCACAGCTCCGTAAAGTCCTGCTCGGTGCCCAGGATTGGGTCGATCTTGGTGTAATCGGCGGTGTCGTAGCGGTGGTTGCTCGCGGCTTCAAAAATGGGGTTGAGGTAGATGGCTGTAAAGCCCAGCTCGGCGATGCGAGGCAGGTCTTCTTGTATGCCCTTGAGCGATCCGCCGTAAAAGTCCCAGGTCTTGATGGAGCCGTCCTCGGCGCGCTCGTACACAGGCGGCTCGTTCCAGTCCTCAACCATGCGGCGCTGAATGCCCTTACGCGGTTTTTCGACCTCGGCCAGCGTACGCTCGCGCCAGTGCTCGTCGCGGGCATAGCGATCGGGGAAGATCTGGTAGACCATACCGCGCTCGTACCACTCGGGTCGAACTTTGCGGTGCTTGTAGACGGTGACCTGGAACGACGGCACCTCGGCGTAATCGTAGGTTACGCCTTCGCCGCCGGTGCGTCCTTGCGGTGCGCCCAAGCGGACCTCGGGCTGGCCTTCGATATTGCAGATAAAGCTGTACCAGATAAGGCAGGGCTCGGTGCACTCAAGCTCTGCGGTAAATATGCCGTCGCCCTCGTGCGTCATGGGATACCGAGACTCACCGATCTCATCGACCCAGGTGCGCAGCGTAAGCGTTGCCTGGTTGGGGTCGGCATCTTCCAAAATCACCGATAGCGAAACGGAAGTTCCAGTGGTCACAGCGCCAAACGGAGTACGAAACTGCGGCAGACGGCTGTTGTGTATCAATCTCATAGTACGGTCCAGTTCAATAGAATCATGGCCTGCTGGCCATGGGCTTTACGCACAGGATGTAAGTATATCTGTTGTACACAGGCTGTATAAACAACATCCGTTTACCATCGGCGAACGGTTGTCCTAGAAAATCGTTTTACCACCCTAATTATCGCGATATCCGAAATAGCCTAGACTGATACTATTTTTAGCCAAACAAAAGTACTTCGGTTTACTACGACGAATTGAATGATCTTAACCACGGTCATTTTGGTGATATTAAAACCGCAGGTAGAAGCGTTGCCAATTTCTTAGATTACTCGCTGTGGTCAGCCGGAGCCATTTTGTCGTAGTAAACAGGCCCTCTTTTAATACAGAAGTTCAATCAAGAAGAGGACACCTGGTGAGGGCGCCCTCTTTTGCGTTGAGGATTAAATTTTAATCGTCTGGACTAGCGGCGCTTGCGGGTGGCCGTGGCCTTGCGGACGGACGTCTTCTTGGACGGGGCCTTTTTCTCTGCCGGAGCGGCGGGGGAGACCGGGGCCTCCTTGGCGGCAGCGGGCTTGTCCTCTACCTTAGCTTCCGCCTTTGGAGCAGCAGTCTTGGTCGTGGTCTTCTTGGCCGTCTTCGTGCGCTTGCGTGTGGTGGTCTTGGCGGCCGGCTTGTCCCCGACGGTTGCCTCGGCCTTGGGCTCGGCGCCCGCCTTCTCGACCTTGGTGGCCGACTTTGCGGCTGCCTTGGTCGTGGCGGCCTTCGCGGTCGTCGACTTGGTTGCCGTGGTCTTCTTGGCCGCCGTTGACTTCTTGGCGGTCGTGGTCGTCTTCTTGGCAGCGGCGGTCGGGCGCTTGCGCGTCGTCGTTGCTTTGGCAGCAGTCGTCTTTGCTGCGGCAGCCTTGGTTGTCGTAGCCTTCTTGGCCGTCGTCTTGCGGGTCGTGGTCTTCTTAGCTGCGGGCTTTGCAGCGGGCTTGACCTCGGCCTCTGCCTCAGGAGCAACCTTAGCCTTCACCTCAGGCTCGGCCTTTGCTGGCTCAGCCTCAACCGGCTTCTCCTCGGCCTTGGGCTCCTCTACGGCCACCGGCTCAGCTGCAGCCTCAGGCTCGTCGGCAACAGCCGCCGGCCTCTCAATCTCCGGATGCATAAAGAAGTACAGGTCCAGATACTTGTCAGCCGAGCGCGTCCAGCTAAAGTCCTGGCTCATGGCCTGCGTGACCAGCTGGTTCCATGCGTCGCGGTTATCCCAGAACAGACGCGCCGCGCGGAATACCGCATCGCCCATCTCGTCGCCGTTAAAGTTGCTAAACGAGAAGCCCGTGCCCTCGCCGGTAAACTCGTTGTACGGGATCACGGTGTCCTTCAGGCCGCCGGTCTCGCGCACGATGGGCAGGGTACCGTAGCGCATGGCGATGATCTGCGACAGGCCGCAGGGCTCAAACTTCGAAGGCATCAGGAACATGTCGGCGGCAGCATACATGCGCTGCGACAGTGCCGGATCGAACTCGATGCGTGCGGCCATGGTGCCGGGGTACTTGTCCTGGAAGTAGCGCAGACCGTCCTCGTAGTCGCGGTCGCCGGTGCCCAGTACCGCCACCTGCACGCCGCCGGCCAAGATGCGGTCGAGTGCGTACATGACCAGGTCCAAGCCTTTCTGGCGCGTCAGACGCGTGACCATTACCATAAGCGGGCGGTCGTCGCGAACCTCGAGCCCCAGCTCTTCCTGCAGCTTGGCCTTGCACACGGCCTTGCCGGAGCGGTCCTCGACGGTGTAGTTGGCGGCAATGCGCTTGTCGGTCGCCGGGTCAAAGCCCGCAACGTCGATGCCATTCAAAATGCCCTGCAGCGCGTACGAACGCTCGCGCAGAACGCCGTCCAGGCCCTCGCCAAATTCGGGCGTCTGGATCTCGTTGGCATAGGTAGGGCTCACCGTAGTGATGGCGTCGGCATAGCGCAGGGCGCCCAGCATGTAGTTGATGCTGCAGGCGTCGCAACGCAGCTGCGAGGCGGCCGCCGGAATATGCGCCACACCCAGGATGTCCTCCATCACGGTGTCGCTAAACTGGCCCTGGAACGCCACATTGTGGATCGAGAACACGGTCTTAACGCGGTCATACAGCGGCAGGCCCTGGTAGAACTCGCGCAAAAACACGGGCGCCAGTGCCGTCTGCCAGTCGTTGCAGTGCAGGATGTCGCACTCAAAACCGGCCGGCAGGTGCTGCAGGCTCTCGGTGATGGCCTTGGAGAAGAACGCAAAGCGCTCGCCGTCGTCAAAGAAGCCGTACGGATAGTCGCGTGCAAAGTAGCGCTCGTTGTCGATGAACATATAGGTGACGCCGTCGTGCTCGAGCTTCTCGAGCCCGCAATACTCGTTGCGCCAGCCCAGGCTCACGTAAAAGTCGGAGAAGTGCTCCATCTGCGCCTTGTACTCGTCCTTGATGGTGGCGTACTTGGGAACCATCACGATGACTTCGGCGCCGGCGCGCACAAGCGCCGCAGGCAGCGAGCCCGCTACGTCGCCCAGGCCACCGGTCTTTACAAACGGCGCGCACTCGGCCGAGGCAAACACGATCTGCATCTTTTTGCTGGAATCAGCCATATTGTCTCCCATGTTGTTATTCGAGAATAGCCGCCAGGCGCAAACCGGGCGGCTATTCTACATGTTACGAGCGATGTTGCGGTGCCAACGTTAACGTACGATGGTGGTATCGGAAGTTAACGGAGCCTTGCCCAGCACCAGGATGTTCTCGGGCGTGCCGCGAAGCTCGGTGTTGGTGGGAACCACGTTGTTCTTGTCCAGAATGGCGTTCTCAACGCGGGCGCCGCTCTTGATGATGCAGCTCTGGTTGATGATCGAGTTGGTCACCGAGGCGCCTTCCTCGACCACAACGCCGCGCGACAGGATCGAGTTGCGCACGGTGCCCTTGATGATGCAGCCGGCCGAGATAATCGAGTTGCAGGCGTGGCTGCCGGTCGCGTAGCGCGAAGGCGGCACGTCGTGAGCCTTGGTCAGGATCGGGCGCTCCGGATCGAAGAGCTGGTCGGCCACGGTCTGGTCGAGCAGGTCCATGCTGCGGCGATACAGCGACTTCTCGCTAAACACGCCCACGACCTCGCCCTTGTACTCGTAGCTGCACACGTCGATGTTGCCAAAGTCGCCCTGGAGTGCCTCGAGCAGGTCCAGATAGTCGGCGGCCTGGTAGTGGTCGATGATCTCGAGCAACGTCTCACGGTTGACGATGCAGCAGTCCATAGAGGCGTTGTCGCCGTACACGACGCCGGCGCTCACGCCCGTCAGGCGGCCGTTCTCGTTAATTTCGAGTTTGGTCTCGTCGTCGACGTTGTGCGTGGCCTTGCAGTACACCACGGTCATCTGGGCGCCGGAGTTCTCGTGCGCGTCGATGATGGTGTTGAGGTCCATATTAAAGATGATGTTGGTGCCCATCATCACGACATAGGGCTTGTCCGAGCGCTGGAACAGCGTCTTGTTGGAGATAATGTCGCGCAGCAAGAAGCGCATGCCGCCCTTGGTGGTGCCGTACGCGTTGCCGGGGACCATGAACAGGCCGCCCTTCTTGCGGTCCAGGCCCCAGTCCTTGCCCGAGCCCACGTGGTCGATCAGCGAGCGGTAGTTGCCCGGCATGACGACGCCGACGGTCTTGATGCCGGCATTCATCATGTTGGACAGCGGGAAGTCGATCAGGCGGTAGCGGCCCAAAAACGGAACGGACGCGATGGGGCGATCCTTGAGCAGCACGCTGCCGTAGGTCGAAGAGTAGTTAGCGGTGATATAACCGATGGCCTTGCGATTGATCATCGGATCATTCCCCCTTCCCGATAACGACGTCATTTCCAACGACGGCCGTATCCTTGGTGGTATCGACAGAGCCGAGCTTCACGCCCTCTTCGACCGTGGAGTTCTCGCCCAAAATAGCGCGGCAGATGTGCGCGCCGCTCTTAACGTGCGCACCCGGCAGCAGCACGGAGTCCTCGACCACGGCGCGCTCCTCGATGATGACATCGGTCGAAAGAATCGAGTGGCGAGCGGTGCCGTAGATCTTGCAGCCGTTGGAGACCAGGCAGTCGTCCAGGCGGCCGTCCGGGCCAATGTAGTGCGGCGGACGCGTGGTGATGTTGGACATGATGGGGAAGTGCTTGTCGAACAGATCGAACTCGGGGTTGTTGCCCAGCAGGTCCATCGAGGTCTCGTGGAAGCTGGCGATGGTGCCGACGTCCTTCCAAAAGCCGTGGAACTCGTAGCTGTACAGGCGCTTGCCCTCGCCGAGCAGCTTGGGGATGATGTCCTTGCCAAAGTCGTGGCTCGAGCGCTGGTCCAGAGCGTCCTCCTCGAGTGCCTCGATCAGCACGTCGGCCGAGAAGATGTAGATGCCCATGGATGCGAGGTTCGAATCGGGCTTATCGGGCTTCTCGGTGAACTTGGTGATGCGGCCGTCCTCGGGGTCGGTGGTCAGGATGCCAAAGCGGCTGGCCTCCTCCCACGGCACAGGCATAACGCTCACCGTGAGGTCGGCGTTGTTCTCAATGTGCGTCTTGAGCATCTTGCGGTAGTCCATGCGATACAGGTGATCGCCCGAAAGAATCAGGACGTACTTGGGGTCGTTGGCCTTGATGTAGTCGAGGTTCTGCGTAATGGCGTCGGCCGTGCCCGCATACCAGGCGCCACCGGTCTGCGTCTCGTACGGCGGCAGGATCGACACGCCGCCGTCGCGGCTGTCCAGATCCCATGCCTCGCCGGAGCCCACATAGGCATGCAGCAGGTAGGGGCGATACTGCGTCAGAACGCCCACCGTGTCGATGCCCGAGTTGGAGCAGTTGGAGAGCGAAAAGTCGATAATGCGGAACTTGCCACCAAAGCTAACCGCCGGCTTAGCGATCTTTTGGGTGAGTGCCCCCAATCGGCTGCCCTGTCCTCCTGCGAGGAGCATCGCGATGCATTCTTTCTTACTCATCGATTTCTCCTTCTGTCATCGATGTTCCTAAACCCATTAGCGACGGGCGCGGCGCGACGTCACGCCCGTCGAGTAATGCCGTGCGGCAAAGGGAGCTCGCGGCCTTTACGCGTGCCAGATCTCGTCTCGGTACTCTCGAATGGTGCGGTCGCTCGAGAACCAGCCCGAGGAGGCGGTGTTGAGCAGCGCCTTGCGGTTCCAGGTCTCCTGGTCGCCGTAGCTGTTCGTCAGCTTCTCCCAGGCGTCGACGTAGCTGCGGAAATCGGCCATGACCAGGTCGGGGTCGTTGTTGTTCATGAGCTCGTTGTAGATGCTCTCGAAGTTGCCCGAAAGACCCGCAAAGGTGTTGTCCTTGAGCTCGTCCATCACGCGGCCCAGACGCTCGCGGTCGCCGTTGAGGGTATCCCACGCAAAGTAGCTGTTGGATGCCCAGAGCTGCTCGACCTCGGGAGCGGTCAGGCCAAAGATGGCCTCGTTCTCGCGACCGGCCAGGTCGGCGATCTCGATGTTGGCGCCGTCGAGGGTGCCCAGCGTAATAGCGCCGTTCATCATGAGCTTCATGTTGGACGTGCCCGAGGCCTCCTTGCCGGCCGTGGAGATCTGCTCCGAGATCTCGGCGGCGGGGTAGATGAGCTGGGCGTTGCTCACGCGGAAGTTGGGGATAAAGCAGACCTTCATGACCTCGTTCACGCGGGCATCGTTGTTGATGACGTCAGCCACGGAGTTAATGAGGCGGATGGTCTCCTTGGCAAAGGTGTAGCTCGAGGCCGCCTTGCCGCTAAAGATGAAGGTCGTCGGCGTCACGTGGAAGTTGGGATCGGCGATGCGACGGTTGTAGATGTCCATCACCTTCATGATGTTCATGAGCTGGCGCTTATAGGCATGGAAGCGCTTCACCTGAACATCGAAGACGGTGTTGGGGTCGATGACCAGACCGGTCTCGGCCTTAACGTAGGCGGCCAGGCGCTCCTTGTTGGCGCGCTTGGAGGCACCCACGGCCTTCAGGAACTCGGTATCGTTCTGGAACTCCTTGAGTTTCTCAAGCTCAAAGGCGTCCTTCAGCCAGCCGTCGCCAATGGCCTCGGTCACGAGCTTGGCATAGGTGGGGTTGGCCTCGGCAAAGAAGCGACGGTGCGAGATGCCGTTGGTCTTGTTATTGAACTTCTCGGGCGTCAGGGCATAGAAGTCCTTGAGCACGATGTTCTTGATGATGTCGGAGTGGATCTTGGCCACGCCGTTGACGCTGTGGCTGCAAATCACAGACAGGTTGGCCATGCGAATCTCGCCGTCCCACAGGATGGCGGTCTGGCGCAGACGCTCCTGCCAGCCTTCTGACGCATCTGCTTCCACAAATTCATTTTCATTCATATTTTTATCTGACTCTTTTATATCCTTTTCGTTCAAAAGCATGATTCCATTCTCTTCCATTAAACTATAAATATTACTGTGAAACAAGTAAAAAACTCAGGAAAGCATTTTCAGAAGTTCTTCCTCTGTAATAACAGGGATCCCAAGTGCCTGTGCTTTTATAAGCTTGCTTCCTGCCGCCTCTCCTGCCACCAGGTAATCTGTCTTTTTGCTAACAGAGCCTGTACATTTTCCGCCATTATTTTCAATCAGGTCTGCGACTTCTTTTCTGCCAAGCGTCGGTAGTGTTCCCGTCACAACAATCGTCAGTCCCTTTAATTTATCACCCGTATCATTATTTTCCGGCATTTCCATAGTAAGCCCGGCGGCCTTAAGCTCTGATATGATCACCTGATTCTCCGGATCATCAAAATACTGTCTGATACACTGTGCCGTAGTATCTCCTATGTCATCAATTGCGATCAGTTCTTCATAAGAAGCCTTCTGCAGATCATCGATAGATGCGAAATGCTTCATGATCGTTCTGGCTGTATTTTTTCCTACATTTCTGATCCCCAGACCTGTCAGCAGCTTAAACGGTTCGTTTTCCTTAGATTTTTCGATTGCCTCCAGCACTTTGACCGTTCCTTTTTCTTTGCCAAATACGCCTTTCGCAATCAATTCTTCTTTATGCTCCTTCAGCTTATAAATATCTGCAAAGGTTTTCACGTATCCTGCCTTGATCAGTATATCGATGATCGAATCTCCAAGCCCCATAATGTTCATTGCATCCAAAGAGCAGAAATAGGAAATCGTTCTTGTCAGCTGTGCCGGGCAAAGTACATTCTGACAGCAGATATCTGCCATATCCTCATCCTTCACCAGGATGCTTCCACAGACTGGACATCTTTCCGGTGCCTTAAAAACCTGCTTTGGTGCCTCAACGCATCCGTTTAACTTGGGGATGATTTCCCCGCTCTTAAATATCCTGTATGCTCCTCCAAGACCTGCCTGCATTTCATTAATATAATCCTGATTATGCAGAGTTGCTCTTGATACATTCGTCCCACACAGTCTTGCCGGCTTTCCTGTGATCTGATCATGAAATACTCCGGTAAAGGTAAGCTTGCCGGTTCTGCCGACATCCACCAGGATATCGTCCATGATCACGACACGCTCTTCCGGTGGATATTTATAGGCGATATGTCCGCTTGAATATTTGCTTCCCGCCGGGAAATCATTCCGGTATCGGACCTGGTCGATTTTAATGACCGCTCCGTCAATATCGTAATCCAGCTCACCACGCATATCCCCGATCTCATCTATCATTCTGATGATCTCCTCTGCCGTATTGCATTTTCTGTGAAAAACAACCGGTATTCCATGCCGCTGCAGGATATCCATTCCCTTGCAATGACTTTCCGTCAGCTCCTCCGGTCCCTGCTGCACATTAAATACAAACATACGAAGCCCACGCTTCTTTGTAACTCCCGGATCCAGCTGCCGCAGTGTTCCTGCCGCCAGATTTCTTGGATTGGCAGCCAGCTTCTTTCCCGCCTGTTCCTGCTCAAGATTATAGCCTTCAAAATCTTCATGGGACATGTATACTTCCCCGCGAAGCTGCAGGGAAGCATAAGGCAGATCCACTGACCGTTTCACATCCGGGATCACAAGCGCATTGGCTGTCACATCCTCACCAACCAGTCCATCTCCTCTGGTTTCTGCAAGACTAAGCCTTAAGCATCCATCTTCCTCCTTCTCATACCGAAGTGTCATGCTGAGTCCGTCTATTTTGGTCTCGACAGAAAAACTGCAGTCCGGGTGAAGGGCTTTTACCTTCTCTACCCATGCAGTAACATCTTCCTTTGTAAAAACATCTTCAATGGAAAGCATCGGCACATCATGTGCCACCTTAACACCTGCCTCACGCTTCGCCGTGCCACCGATCTTCTGCGTCGGAGACTGTGGTGTGACCCATTCCGGATGCTCCTTCTCGGCTGCTTTCAGCTTCAGCATCAGCTGATCATAGTCATAATCACTGATCTCCGGTTCATCCTGATTATAATAGCGGTCCATATGATAATTGATTGTTTTCGTAAGTTCATCGTATTCTTTTTTGTCCATTACCTCTGTTTCTATCCGATTACTATCCATTTTACTTGCAGGATTCCCTTCATTTATTTTTATTTTTCCTTCAATGCCTATTTCATAATCCCTGTTTTTCTCTGTCTTTCTGTCTGCAGGCTTTCAGGTATCAAAAAGATCTTATATTTTTATAATTTCTTATATTTACTGGTATTTTTCATGCATGAATTGTATAACATCTGTAATTCTATCCCAGTGATCTGGCGGTATTTCCCGGGTAATAAGCCTGCAAGTTCCACAGTTGCCACACGGATTCTTTTGATCGCTGTCACCTCAAATCCCAAAGCATGGGACATTCGTCTGATCTGTCTGTTGACTCCCTGGGTTAGAATGATCCGGAAGGTAAATTTCCCGATTTTTTCTACCTTACAGGGTTTTGTCCTGCGGTTCAGCTCCTTTAAGAACACACCATCTGCCATATTCTGCAGGAACTCGCCTGTAATCTCCTTATTCACCTTCACGATATATTCCTTTTCATGGTTTCCACTGCCATTCATCATCGTATGGATCAGGTCTCCGTCATTCGTAAGCAGGATCAGCCCCTCTGAATCTTTATCAAGCCGGCCTGCATAGGTCACTCTCACCGGCAGCTTCACCTGCTGCGTCAGAACCTTGTCCGCATGCCGGTCTCTCTCCGTACACGTCACTCCAAGAGGCTTATAGTAAGCGTAAACCACTTTATCATTTTTCCCGGGAAGATGTTTACCATTCACCACGATCTCGTCCTCATCCGAGACCTGGAGCCCCATCACAGCCTTCTGTCCGTTTACCTGGACCCTTCCCTCTTCTATTAGCTTATCAGCATCT
>OLSQ01002035.1_pt1 | contig 15386 bp, 17 predicted proteins | sample 1672561 | NCBI WGS metagenome assembly OLSQ01 (sample SAMEA3136699, study PRJEB25190) | human gut metagenome | biome: human gut; feature: human-associated habitat; material: faeces | place: Austria | collected 2013 | reverse complement strand
GGAAGAGAGTATTATGATCGGAAACGATGCGGTCAGTGATATCAAAGGAGCAAAAGAGGTCGGACTGCATACATTCTACATTCATTCAAATATTTCACCGGACACAGAGAAGAAACCGGACGCAGATCATGTGCTGATGCAGATGGATCTGGCAAAAGTGCGGCAGATCCTGATTTCTGATTAATGTGACAGAAAAAAATGCCGATACATTTATAAAGAAATCGATTTTCACGGATGCAATAAATGGGGAATGAGTTTATGAATTTATCGATCAATGCAAACGGTTTTTCAAATGTACAGAATACAGCGGCAGGGCACAAAGCAGAGCAGGCAAATAAACAGGGAAAAAGCGCATTTTTTGCGGGAAGTCCGGTACTGACAACAAAAAATCAGATCGAACAGCGAAAAAAGATGGCACAGAAAAAAATACTGGTTTCTTTGCTTATTATAGTAATTTCATATGGGATTATTTATTTGCCGCAGTTTATTACGTTTTACCGTTTATATGGTCTTGTGGGAATTACCGAACCAGTAGGCTGCATGGGAATACAAAGTGGTATGGAAATGCCAATTTGGCTATGGTTGGTTTTTGGATATGTTATTCGTCTGATAATAATGCTGGCTTATAGTGGATTCTTTTTGTTTATATCAAATAAGATAAAAAGTGCATTTGTTACATTAACTGTTATGAGTATTGTTATCATAATTATTTTCTTTGTAATATAATATTAGGGACAAAACAATATCATTTATAGCACATAGAGATACTCAAAATTGTGCGTCTAAGTGTCCAACTGCATAGAAAAATAGGAGGTTTAAATAAAATGATGAAACGAAAAAAAAGAATTTTGATAGGTGGAAGTATAGTGCTAATTGCTGCCATATGTGGTGCGATATTTTTATTTAATGGAAAAATGCAGCCAACTAAATCTTTGGCAAAGCAAGTTGAAGAGGATTACACTGGAATAGAGGAAATCATAAATCAAGCGGTTGAGAAAAATGAAAACCTGGCAATGAGTTCTAATCCATACGAGTATGTAAAAAACAATTCATATTATGATCGCTTGGTTAGCAAGGGAATTAGTATTTTACCAATATTGGAAAAAAAGATTAATGAGAATCAGTACGGAGATGGATTGTTGGGATATATTACAGCAATTGCAATTGAAGATATTACAGAGTGTAATTTAAAAGAAGATAAGGATTTACAGTGGGCAACGGTAAGCGAATTTGGTGACTCCTGGAAAAAGTTTAAAAAGACAGGAAAAGAAAAAATAGATGCATTAATAAATAGCAAACTGGATGAAACGGTTAAGGTGAAGCAGTTGAAAAAATATGGAGTATATGCAGCAGCTGTTTTGAAAGAACAGAAATTGGAAGAAAAATTCCCGAAAATTGTAAAAATGCATCCAATTAACAAAAATGAGTATGAGATATTAGAAAAAGAATTGCAGTAAAATGAGAATTATAATAGCCCCTTCTCTTAATTTTAAGGTAAGAGAAGGGGCTGTGTTTTTATAATTATGCTTCTGCTTTTTTCTCACGACCAAAAAGTTTTTTCAGACAACTAAATGCAACCAGAACACCAAGTACCATCAGAAGAATGGCAACGATGAACTGAAGTCCATCAACTAAGAAGGTTGCATTGCCTGCCAATGTGTTCTGCACAAGAGCAATTGTTTTCTGAACCAAAGCGGTAAAGGTTACGGCAAGCATGATAAACATTGGTGCGTACAATGTCCATCCGGTACGTCCGGTTGTTTTCAAGAATACAGCCAGTGCAATCAGTACAAGTGCGGCAAGCAGCTGGTTTGCAGAACCGAACAGTGGCCATACATTGTTATAACCACCCAGTGTCAAAAGATAACCAAAGAACAGTGTGATAACGGTGGCGAAATATTTGTTTGTTAAAAGTCTGCGCCAAGGTTTCATCTCGGATGGGTCTGTAGTATCTAAGTAGAATAATTCCTGGAATGACATTCTTCCGATTCGAGCAACGGAGTCGAGGGAAGTAAGTGCCAGAGCGGAAACACACATTGTCATAAATACGGTAGCAACGTGTACCGGAACACCGAATTTCTCAAGGAATCCGGCAACACCGGTTGAGAAGATGGCAAATGGTGTACCTTCCGGTGCGGAACCATTTACGGCAACAGCACCGACAACGACGAGGGCAACGATACCAAGAAGAGATTCTACAACCATGGCACCATAGCCGATCATTGGCATATCTTTTTCATTGCTGACGGTTTTTGAAGAAGTTCCGGATGATACCAAACTGTGAAAACCGGAAACGGCACCGCAGGCAATGGTTACGAAAAGCGTCGGGAACAAAGTGCTTGTGCCGGTTGCTCCTGTGATGGAGAAACCATTAAAGGCATTTAACTTCATAGCCGGATGAGCAACAATGACTCCGGCAACTGCACCAACAATCATACCTAAAAGCATGAATGTTGTCATATAATCTCTTGGCTGCATGAGAAGCCACATCGGAAGTACGGAAGCCAAAAACAGATAAGCCATAACGATGTAAATCCAGGCATCTTTGCTTGCGCAAATCGGGAAATACATACCAACGGCAAACATAACAACAAGTAAACCAATAGCAACGAGTGCTTTTACAATTTCATTCATTTTGCCAACGCTTTTCTGAATGATACCAAAGACGATAGCAACAACGATAAACAACATGGAAATGGAAGCGGCAGCAGAATCTGCGTATGCTTTTGCAGTACCGGTGATTCCTTCTCCTTTGCCGACGAATGTTCCCGCAACCATGTCGGTGAAAGCGGCAATTACTAATAAAGTAAATAACCAGCAAAACAGCATGAACAATTTTCTACCGGTTTTACCTATGTATTTTTCAATAATCATACCCATCGATTTTCCTTCATTCTTAACCGATGCGTAAAGAGCACCAAAGTCCTGTACGGCACCGAAGAACAATCCGCCGACAATCAGCCACAGAAGAACCGGTACCCAGCCAAATACGGAAGCGAGGATAGGACCCGTGACAGGGCCGGCACCTGCAATCGATGAAAACTGATGGGAAAATACAGTGAACTTGGAAGATGGTACATAATCCTGTCCGTCTTCTTTGGTGTAGGCCGGTGTTTTTGCTTTAGCATCCAGTCCCCATTTCTTGGCAAGCCATCTGCCGTAGAAGAGGTAACCGGCACCCAGTGCCACAATACCAATTAATACAATTACTAATCCATTCATAAGAATTCCTCCATTCTCTCTACTCAAAAGAGCTATATTGTATGATACGGAAGCGGCAATAAAAAAAGACCCCGTCCTCTAATGTACTTTTCATACATCGAAAGACGAAAGTCTGAAACTTCCGCGATACCACTTTGTTTGCCGCCTGCGGCGACCGCTCAGTCCTATCTTTGATATCACTATCAGCAATAAGATTTTCGATAACGGGAAAACCGGTGATACTTACTCGCTTTAAAAGTTTTCGGTATACTGCTCGCAGAGGATAACAACATAAATTGCATACCGTCTCGCACCAGCCGACGGCTCTCTGAAATGCATGAAGTTTATGATGTTTTGTTCTGTTCATAGCATTTGTTCTTTGTTTACATGAAAATATAGCACTATCGTTTTTGGTTGTCAAGAGGAAATTTTTGGTTGTTTGAAGGGCAGGGAGGCGGTCATATTTTTTTGTTTCCGTAATTTAGCAAGTAAAGTTTGTGTGTCGTGGGCGCTTTCGCTCGTTGAGTGCGTAGCGGTATGGGTGCTTATGCTGACGCATATACAAGCACCTCATACCGACGTACTCAAAACCCACGACATCACAAATCTTTTCTTGCTAAATTACTGGAATCTAAATAAATTTTCACCGCCTCCCTGCCCTTCAAATAATCAAAACTTACAGCTTTTTTTGAGGTGGAGGTGACGTTTTTCGACATTTTAACATATATTGATAGTGACTAACAAAAGAGTTGAGGTTATACGATGTATTTTTTGTTTGGAATTTTGGTTCTTATTAGTTTTGTGTTTGTGATTTTGTTTTCTCGCAGGAAGAAGAAAAAAATTCTCTGCCGGCTTGCGTGCATGAATCCATGTGAAAAGGAAAATCTGCTGAATTCGCTGCTTGGACCGCTTGGTTTTTATTATGAGAGCCGGTGGGATGTGATAAGCAGCCGGACGGATGCCTGGCAGAAGGCGTTCGGGTATCTGGATGCTTATAATCGTGCGGCACCGTATTTGTCAATGGTATTTGATTCCTATCCAATATATTTTGATTATGAAGGAAGGACTTGGTTAGTTCAGATTTGGAAAGGGCAGTATGGAATTTGTACCGGATGCGAAATTGGACTTTACTATGCAGATGGAATTGTGAAAAAGAGTGATTATAAGAAAACACTTTTCCATGCGGTGGGTGAGTCAGACTGGCTGGATATGTCTGTTACGCTGTGGAAAGACGGCAAGCGGATTGCCGGTCTGGATAAAAGGCACTGGTGGCTTACGGTATTTGACCCCGGAAATTTTTCGAGACCACAGGAGTTATCCATGGATGTATCGGTTCATTTCCGAAATTATGAGTTTGGAAGAAAACTTTGCGAAGCACTGATTGAGGGTGGGATAAAAGAAACGGATATTTTCTGGTCCTGCCGCTCGATTTTCTTTCATGTGCCGGAAGGAAGCAGACATTTCACATTATGGCAGCGGTTTATAAGAAGTGTAATGCAGTTTAAAAATCGTGTGTACTGCCGTTTGTTCCGTTTTCTTACAAGGTGTGTGTGCACGAATTTAGACCGGATTTTGTATTTATATTTTTACTTGCCGAGATTTTTACGGCATTTGTTACGTCATTTTTCCAAGCAGTTGAAAAAAGTAAGGAGATGTCGATGAGTTATCAGAAACGATTGGATCAGGCATTTGAAAATGTTCCCGTTCTGCCTCTGGATGACAATCACAAGTATGTGGTGTTTAGTGACTGCCACCGGGGCAGTGGGAATAACAATGACAATTTTATAAAAAATGAGCATTTGTATTTGGCGGCTCTGCGGCACTATAACCGGATGCAGTACACGTATGTGGAACTGGGGGATGGCGACGAATTATGGGAAAACCGCAAGATGGAGCAGATTTTGGAAGTGCACAACCGGGCATTTGAGCAGCTTGCGTTATTTTACCGGGATAACCGATTGTATATGGTATACGGTAATCACGATATGGTAAAAAAGAATGCCTCGTTCTGTAATAAGAAGTGCCAGTTATTTTACAGTGTGACAAAGCAGTGCCACGAGCCTCTTTTTCCTAATGTTTCATTTTATTCGGGCTTAATTTTAAGAAATTATGAAAAAAATACGGATATTTACATGACGCATGGGCATCAGGCTTCTTTGATGAATTCAACGTTGTGGCAGGTAAATCGTTTCCTTGTGCGCTATGTGTGGAAACCGTTAGAGCAAATTGGTGTTTTGGATCCCACAAGTGCGGCAAAGAATTATTCGGCTAAACAGCGTACGGAGCGGCGGCTCTCGGAGTGGGCAGCGCAGCGGGGAAAGACGTTGATTACCGGACACACGCACCGTCCGATGAATCAGTATCCGGATTCCTTCTATATCAATTCGGGAAGCTGTGTACATCCTTATCAGATTACGTGTCTTGAATTGGAGGGAGATGAAATTTCTCTTGTGAAATGGTATATGGATGCAAGAAAAAATGGAAATCTGTATGTGGAGAGGAGATTGCTGTAACGGCAGACGGCGCAGAAACTGAAAAAAAGAGATTCCTTACTTGTTACGACCACCACTTCATGGTAGAATAAAACTATTACTTTGAAACACAACAGAAGGAGGATTTTCATGAAGAAGAGAAGTGCGTGGTTTGCTGCATGGTTTGCGGTTCTTATCATTGGCGTTGTGGCAATGATGGCGGTGGCACCGATGGGAAAGGCAGCAGAGCAGAAACAGTTTATTGTTGGGTTTGACGCCGAATTTCCGCCATATGGATATATGGATGATAATGGAGAGTATGTCGGTTTTGATTTAGACTTAGCAGAAGAGGTCTGCAAGAGAAATGGCTGGAAATTAGTAAAACGTCCGATTGCCTGGGATTCCAAGGATTCGGAACTTGCGACAGGTGCGATTTCGTGTATCTGGAATGGATTTACAATGAATGGACGTGAGGATAATTACACGTGGTCAACAGCTTATGTGGATAACTCTCAGGTTGTCATCGTAAAAAAGGATTCAAATGTTCATAAGTTATCCGATTTGAAGGGTAAGCGGTTGATTGTTCAGAGTGATTCGTCAGCGCTCGCTGCTTTGACCGGAGACGATGCGACAAAAGAAAATAAAAAGTTAGCGGCTTCATTGAAAGATTTACAGCAGGTAGCTGATTACAATTCTGCATTTATGAATCTGGAAAGCGGTATGGTGGATGCGATTGCGATGGATATCGGCGTTGCTTCTTATCAGATGTCCGCTAAAGTCGATAATTTCCGTATGTTAGATGAGCGTCTTTCTTCCGAAGAATATGGAATTGGCTTCAAAAAAGGAAATACGAAACTTCGCGATGAAGTGCAGAAGACTTTGCTTACGATGTTAGCGGATGGAACATTTGAGCAGATTGTAAACAAGTGGGGGCTCAAGGATAGTGCGTGTCTTTCGGAAAAGGATACAACATACATAGATGGCGGAAAAGTTCCGTATGTTGATTTTTCAAAAATACAGAAAAAGAATGATAAGACGACAGAAAAATCGGATGGCGTAAAAGCAAATAAGGGTGGTATCTGGTTTATTATGAAGCAGTTAGGCAGTGGTATGTTAGCAACGCTGTCCATCTTTGTATTTACGTTATTATTCTCGCTTCCGCTTGGACTTTTGATTGCGGCAGTGAGAATGTCACGGTTTGCTCTGCTTCGGTGGATTGCAAAAATTTACATTTCGATTATGCGTGGTACGCCGTTGATGTTACAGCTTTTGGTTGTGTTCTTTGCTCCGTACTATGTGTTCGGAATTTCAACACCTTACATGTATCGTTTGTATGCGGTTATCATTGGATTTTCCCTGAATTATGCGGCATATTTCGCAGAGATTTACCGTTCCGGTATTCAGAGTATTCCGCAGGGACAGCGCGAAGCGGCACAGGTCATGGGATACGGCAGACGCCAGACGTTTTTCCGTATTATTTTCCCACAGATGGTCAAACGCGTCATGCCGCCGGTAACAAATGAAGTGATTACGCTGGTTAAAGATACTTCTTTGGCATTTGCCATTGCTTACACGGAAATGTTTACAATGGCAAAACAGATTGCATCGGCACAGGCTTCGCTTATGCCACTGTTTATTGCCGGTTTATTCTATTATATATTTAACTTTGTGGTTGCCTTTGTGATGGAAGCTATTGAGAAGAAACTGGATTATTACCGCTAAGGGAAAGGAGCTACGGCATGAGTATTTTGGAAATAAAGAATATTAAAAAGAGTTTTGGTGAAGATTTGGAAGTGCTGCAGGATATCAGCCTTGCGGTAGAAGAGGGAGAAGTTGTTTCGATTCTTGGTCCGTCCGGTTCCGGTAAATCGACATTACTTCGCTGCGCAACATTTTTAGAGCAGATTGATTCCGGAAGCATTGCGTACGGCGGGAAAGTTTATGTGGAAAATGATACCGCAGGAAATGCCAAAAAACCGGAGCACGCAAAGATTTTGGAGGCACAGTCAAACTTTGGCCTGGTTTTTCAGGACTTTAATTTGTTCCCGCATTTTTCCGTATTGAAAAATGTAATGGATGCGCCGGTGAAAAATCAGAAGCGTCCGAAACAGGAAGTGGAGAAAGAGGCACGTGCTCTGCTTGCGAAAATGGGACTGGAAGGAAAAGAAGATGCGTATCCGTGTGAACTGTCGGGCGGACAAAAACAGCGTGTTGCGATTGCGAGAGCACTTGCACTGCGTCCGAAAATGCTGTATTTTGATGAGCCGACAAGCGCACTTGACCCGGAGATTACCGCAGAGATTTTACGTGTATTAAAAGGACTTGCGGCAGAGAAAATGACAATGGTTATTGTTACGCATGAGATTGATTTTGCGAGAGCGGTTTCCGACCGTGTGATTTTCATGGATGGCGGTAAAGTAGTAGAAGAGGGCCGTCCGGAAGAAGTAATTGACAATCCGAAAAATGAGAGAACAAAAGCATTTCTCCAGAAACTGCAGGTCTAAAAAAGGGAGGCTTTTTCGATGTATGATAAATTGACGAAAAAAGACATTGAGAAAATGGAGCAGGAAGTCGAACACCGCAAGTTGGTGGTGCGCAAAGAAGCATTGGAAGATGTCAAAGAGGCAAGGGCGCATGGCGACTTGAGCGAAAATTTTGAATACAAGGCGGCAAAAAAGTTTAAGAATGAAAATGAGAGCCGCATCCGCTATTTGGAGCGGATGATTAAGACGGCGCAGATTGTCGAGGATGAATCCGGTGAGGATGAAGTCGGGCTGAATGATTTGGTGACAGTGCATTTTGAAGATGATGGCATGGAAGAGGAATATAAAATTGTCACAACAGTCCGAAGTGATGCGCTGAATCAGATGATAAGCATTGATTCGCCGATGGGGAAAGCGCTTTTGAAACACCGCGTGGGCGAGCGCGTTCTAGTGAAAGTGAACGATAAAGTCAGCTATTATGTGACGATTCGCGGGATTCGCAAAAACGATGATGAATCGGAAGAAATTAATAAATTCTAGGTTTTTGCAACGAATCCGATGGAAAGGAAATGAGGAACATGTGGTATACCTGTGTTCAGTGTGGAAAAAAATTTGAATTATCTGAGGCGGAGAAAGATTTTTATGAAGAGAAAAATCTTTCTCTTCCAAAGCGTTGCAAGGAATGTCGGAAGAGAAACCGTATTGAGAAAAATGAAGCGGTTGTTCCGAGAGGGAAAGAAAGAAGAAAACGCCGGAAAAATGCTTTGAGGCAGGTGCCGGTTACGACTTTGATTCTTTTGATTGCGCTTACATTTGTTTATATTTCGTTTGTGCGTAAGCCGGAAAGCAGTACGCCGAAACAAACTAGGATAACGCAGGTTACAGAGAATCCGAATTCGAGCATACAAAAAGCAGTCCTTTTTCAAAGTGATGAAAAGTTAAAGGAGCATTATGAAAAACATGGCAAAGCGATGGGATTCGCGTCGGCAGAGGAGTATCTGGCGGCTGCCAATGCGGTGATTTTAAATGGGGAAGCACTGCATAAAACGCAGAAAGATGGAGATGATGTATATTATCTGGAAGAGACCAACGATTTTGTTGTGGTTTCGCCACAGGGGTATTTGCGGACGTATTTTCGACCGGAAGATGGGATAAAATATTATCGGCGGCAGTAGGCTGCCGATTTTTTTAGTTAAAAAATAAAATGAATTTAACTAGACAAATCTGACATTTTAGTATAATATGACTGTATAACAAGACAAAGGTGGCGTGTTAAAATGAGTCGATTAAATTATAAAGAATACCAAAAACTAATTGGTAATAGAATAAAGCAATATCGTGTTAATGCTGGAATTTCACAGAAAGATTTAGAGAATGAATCGGGAGTGTCCGTTCGCAGCATATCCAGATTAGAGCAGGGAGCATCGGTTCAACTTGAGAGTTTAATAAAAATTTTAACGGCGCTTAATCTGGATGCTAATCTTGATTTGTTAATACCTGACCAGACAAAACGACCATCTTTTTACTTAGAAGATAGCCGGAAGCCAAAGCAGCGAGTTCGCAAAAAAGAGCGTTCTAATGATAATTTTAAATGGGGAGATGAGAAATAATGAATACAACAGCAGAAGTATAGAAAAAAATATCTCTCCCCCTCTTGACGAATTTTGTGAATGGTGCTATAACAGAGTTGCAACTAAAAAACAATTATAACAAGAGAAACGAAACGCCAATTTAATATCGACATTCCGCAAACTTCCCTATGTTATCAATTTGTATGAATGGAGGAAAAGACAAATGACTACTTTAAAAGTACAAAGAAGAAACATGGAAACTAAGGCTAAAAAGCTGAGAAGAGAAGGCTATGTTACAGGTAACCTTTTTGGCAAAGAAATCGAGGGTTCGATTCCACTGCAGATTGAAAAGCAGGAGGCAGAGAGAATCGAAAGAGAGTGCATGAAAGGAAGCCAGCTCTACCTTGAGTTAGACGGGAAAACATATGATGTGTTAATCAAAGAGATGGATTACCGTCCGATGGACCATCAGATTCTTGAGATGGATTTCCAGGCATTAGTAAAAGGTGAGAAAGTACATTCCGTTGCGGAAGTGATTCTTTTGAATAAAGAGAAAGTAACCGAAGGTGTACTCGAGCAGCTTCTGGAAGAGATTGCTTATAAGGCAACGCCGGAGGAATTGGTTGAAAAGGTTGAGATAGACTGTGCTGCTCTGAGACTGGGTGATACATTGAAAGTAGCAGACCTTGACATTGCAAAGAATGATAAGATTGATTTGCAGACCGACCTTGATGCACCGATTGTCAGCATCCTTGCAAGCAACAACGAAGTGCCGGAGGATGAAGAGGCAGAAGAGGAATAAAATTTATTTGGTAAGTGAAAATTTTAGTGTTAAATTTAAGGAGAGGAAATGATTTTATTGTTTCCTCTCCTTTATACATATAACGCAGTAATATAAGAAAAAGTGATTTTGTTTAAAATTAGGCTATGTCGACAGACATATTATTACTAGGATGAAAGAAAGGAGGTGAAAGCTAATGTTTAAAAAAAAGAGAAAAAAAGGTAGCAATGACGAATTAAGAGAGTTGGAATTGGAACTGGGGCATACGAACATCGATAATCCCCCAAAAGAAAAGAAAGACAAAGATACGCAACGCAAAGAAGAAAATAATCAAACTCAACAACCTATGATATCGAATATAATAGCAGAAGATAAAAAAGAGGGGTTTGATGAATTAGTGAAAAAAGCACGTAGAGAAAAAAGTTATTATGTTTCAAAAAAATCTTATTGTAATTTAGAAGATGATTTAGAGCCTTAAATTGCAATCTAGTGGAGAAAAGAAGTCCAACTCTATGCAGCCGTAATTTTTTTACGGCTGCATATTGTAAAATGATTCAAAATTGAGTATACTATTATTAGAATATCCGCAGAGAATGTTTGAAAGGATGGTATATTATATGCTAAAAAAATTTGTACTAAGTAATTTTAAGAATTTTAGAGATGAAATAAAAATAGATTTTGAGGACATTGCAGGTTATCAGTTTAGTACGGATTGTATTTCAGATAATATAATTACTAAGATGCTTATTTATGGGAAAAATGCAACTGGTAAAACCAATTTAGGAAGAGCGCTTGTCGATATTGCTTTTTTGATGATTGTTGAACCGGTATATATTGAAAACTCCATGATTCTTAATGCAGATTCGTCAGAAGATTATGCCAAATTTTCTTATACGTTTGGTTTTGGTGATGACGAAATCATTTATCAATATACACGCTTTTCAAATCGAGAACTTCGAGACGAAGAACTTATTATAAATGGAATTTCTGTATTTAAGTGTGACTTCCTTAGAGGAGAGTATGAGTTTAATAACTTAAAATATATTGATGCGGAAACTGCAAATGTAGAGCGGTATTTACAGTCGTTAGAAGTAGAAGAAACAGTAGAAGAGAATAGAAAAGCTAGATTACCATTCCTTAAATGGTTAATTGGTAATGTGGCATTAAAAAACGATTCGGTATTAAATCGTTTAATAAATTATGTTAGAGGAATGATGGTGATTACCATTGGAAATGGAATGCCATATCGTTCACGAAGAATGAATGATGGCTTTTATGAGTATTTGGAGGATTCCGAGAATTTAAATGATTTGGAAGAATTTTTTAATGAAATGGGGATAGAGTGTAAGCTTGCATTGAAAAAATTGCCGGATGATCATAACGAACTCTATTTTGCCCATGAAAAATTAATTCCTTTTTTGAGTAATGCATCAAGTGGAACCTTAGCGCTGCTTACTTTATATCGCAGGCTTATCTTTCGAGTGAAGGAAGCTTCGTTAGTATATCTGGATGAGTTTGATGCCTTTTATCATTATGAAATGGCTCAGAATGTGATACAATTTCTTAAGAAAAAGTATCCACGCTGCCAGATTATTATGACATCACATAATACAAATTTGATGACGAATCGCTTAATGAGACCGGATTGTTTGTTTATCTTGTCAAGTAGTGGAACTTTGACATCGTTGTGTAATGCGACACAGCGTGAACTAAGAGAGGGACATAATCTTGAAAAGATGTATATCAGTGGGGAGTTTGAGAAATATGAGTAAATACAAAGTGCAAGAGAGAAAACGAAATCAGACATTGTTGATTGTAGAAGGAAATCATGAGAAAAATGAATTGTTTTGGCTTATTTTTAAATGTTTTCCGGAAGTAGACATTGATTTGAATAATGTCTGGATATATGGCACCAATATTTATATGCTTTACGAGGATATTGTAAACATGTATGGACATGATTGGGTTGAAGAAGAAATAGATGTTGATTTGCCATTTGTAATCAGCAAGAAAAAGACACCGGATAACGTACGATATAAAAATGATTTTACGAAAATATTGCTGGTATTTGATTATGAAAGACACGATACAAATTTTTCGGAAGAAAAAATCACACAAATGCAACGCAAATTTTCCGATGTGACTGATATGGGACAATTGTACATAAATTATCCCATGATAGAATCATATCAACACTTAGTTTCGATTCCGGATTTAAATTATGAGGGCAGAAAAGTACCTGTTTCTTTGCAGCCGGGAAGTAAATATAAGGAACTTGTTAGGAAAGAGTCTATCATTCAAAAAATTGTGGAATTTCCACATAGATTAGATGATTTACTGAAAAAGCATTATGGAATAGACGATAAAGAAATTCGCCAAAAGTGTTGTGATAGTGTTCTTACATTAACGGACAGAGATTGTATAGAGGAAAGCTTAGAGAAAATTCTACAAAATATTATACCATATGACAAAGCTAAAACATTAAAATTTCAGTTAAAGGACTGGATAAACAAAGCTGAGTACGCAAATACCAAAAAGACATATTGGCAGTATATGAGGAATCTTTTCGTTGAAATTATTTATCATAATATTTGTAAAGCAAACCTTATTTTGCGAAATACATATAACATACAACCGGAACAATATAAAGAATGTTTTGAAGGTATTGATTTAGTAACAATCTTGGAAAAACAAAATGCGTCAAGCAGCAGTATAGATTCAGGATATATATGGGTTTTAAACACATGTATTTTTGTTGTAGCGGACTATAATTTTGCATTATTACAGAAAGAAAACAATTTGTAAGTGGTAAACAAAAAGGAGGACAAAATGGGTTCAGATTGTACAGTACCAATTGATGATGGCTTACTTAACATTCGAGTTGGCGCAATTATTTGCAGAGGAAATGAATTTCTAATGATGGAAAATGACAAAGATCCTTTTCTATATTCCGTTGGCGGCCGCGTAAAATTTGGAGAGACAGCGCAAGAGGCAATTGTGCGAGAAGTGCTTGAGGAAACAGGGACACAGATGGAAATTGACAGGTTGGGATTTGTTCATGAAAATTATTTTTATCTGGACGAGCCGGGCAGAGAGAATCAAGTAGTTTATGAAATTTCGTTCTATTTTTATATGAAAATGCCAGAAGATTTTTCGCCGATTTGCGAGAGTTTTACGGGGGGCAATCATAAAGAGCGACTGGTGTGGCTGACAATGGATGGTGATGAGAAAATTTATCCTGAATTTTTCCGGACAGAATTAAAACAGCCATGCGGCTTTGTAAAGCATATGTGCACGGACGACAGAAGGTAAATTATTTTTTTACCTCTAATTTTCCGGTTGACGCTTTTTTGTGAAAAAAGTAAAATAGATTTGTAATTTGATTACGGAATAGGAGGACTAAGAAACATGAAAATTGGTATTTTAGGATATGGTAACCTTGGACGAGGCGTGGAATGTGCAATTAAGCAGAATCCGGATATGGAGCTTGCTGCGGTATTTACGAGACGTGCGCCGGAGACAGTATCCATTTTGACAGAGGGAGCAGCCGTTTGTTCTGTTGATGATGTAGAGCAGTGGAAGGATAAGATTGATGTTATGATTCTCTGTGGCGGAAGTGCTACGGATTTGCCGGAGCAGACACCAAAATATGCAAAGATGTTTAATGTCGTAGACAGTTTTGATACACACGCAAGAATCCCAGAGCATTTTGAAAATGTTGATAAGTCTGCAAAAGAAAGCGGACATGTTGGTATTATTTCCGTGGGCTGGGATCCGGGAATGTTTTCTTTGAATCGTATGTATGCCAATGCCATTTTGCCGGAGGGACGTGATTACACATTCTGGGGCAAAGGAGTTAGTCAGGGACATTCGGATGCCATCCGCCGTGTGGAAGGTGTAAAAGACGGCAAACAGTATACAATTCCGGTAGAGGCTGCATTGGAGGCTGTAAGAAATGGTGAAAATCCGGAACTTACAACCAGACAGAAACATACCAGAGAGTGTTTTGTTGTATTAGAGGATGGTGCGGATGCTGCAAAGGTAGAGGAAACTATTAAAAATATGCCGAATTATTTCTCAGATTATGACACGACGGTTCACTTTATCAGTGAGGAAGAATTGAAAGCAAACCACAGTGGTATTCCACATGGAGGATTTGTAATTCGTTCCGGAAAAACAGGCTGGAATCAGGAAAATAGTCATGTAATTGAATATAGCTTGAAACTTGATTCAAATCCGGAATTTACTTCCTGTGTTATCGTGGCTTATGCGCGGGCAGCATATCGTCTGTACAAAGAAGGACAGAACGGATGCAAGACAGTATTCGATATTGCTCCGGCTTATTTAAGTGCCAAAGATGGAGCAGAACTTCGCAAAAATCTGTTGTAAAAAATGTGTATTGCTAGAAATTAATCATAATAATTACCCCCGGTTTCATGATAAGAATCCGGGGGTTGATTTTATAAAATGATAGATAAACAGATACCAACAGCAACAACACCTACCATGATAAGTGCGGCTATGCGGTGTCCCATCCGGCGGCTTTTGACGCTGCTGTCCGAAAGAGACATTTGTTTGATTATTTCAACGGCTTTTTCTACATTTTTCTCATCGACATAAATTTCAAATACTGGTTTTGCCATCCGGGCTGTGATGGATGTTTCGATGATTTCATGTTTTTTAGCAAAAATGTGATTGGCTTCGAGTTCGGAAATAATCTGGTCTGCTTCTAAAAAGTTTTCTGCAAGATAAATTTTAGTCATAGCTGTCTACCCCCTTTTTTTGTAATAACTTCATTATACATAAAAAGTAAAATAATGACAACTGTTTTATTTATAATAACACAAAAAACTGGGCAATCTAAAAATAAAAACGGAGG
>OLSQ01002026.1_pt1 | contig 15446 bp, 4 predicted proteins | sample 1672561 | NCBI WGS metagenome assembly OLSQ01 (sample SAMEA3136699, study PRJEB25190) | human gut metagenome | biome: human gut; feature: human-associated habitat; material: faeces | place: Austria | collected 2013 | reverse complement strand
TATATATATTATTAAAAAATAAAATGTTTTGGAGGTAAAAACAAATGAATTTTAAGCGTGCTTTAATAAAAACAATAGCAAGCTCTATGGCAGCCTATATGGTAATGGGAAATTTAATAATAACAGGAGTAGGAGTTGGACAAGTAATAGCAGAAGATGCACAAGTTCCAGAAATTGTTGTAGAAAGCTCAGTGCAAAAATACATTCCATATGCAAACAAATACGAGAGTGGAGTAATTTTGCAAGAAAAGGTTCTAATTGGAGAAGAAAATGGCAAAGAAAATCATAAGCAAATAGAAAACATGAAACTAGAAGTAAGAGTGCCAGAAATAAAAGGAATTAAGCCAAGTAGAATTAGTGTAATAAAAAGCAATATGCAATTAACAGCAGGAAAAGAAAAAGATATAAGCCAGAATTATAATTGGGAAACTGGTTTATTAAACATAGAATGTGTAAATTCCGAAGCATATAATCAATACCAAGAAAATGCCAAAGACGAATTAGAAATAATATATATTTACCCTGAAACAACAGATATACAAAATGAAGAAGCAATAGAAACAAAATCAGTAATAAAAGCAGTTGCAAAATATAAAACAGAAAGTGGAAGCGTAACAAAAGAAAAAGAAGAAACAAAGCAAGAAACTTTAAAAGAAACAACAGGACAAATTGCAACTTATCAAACAATACAAGCAACACCAATTTATAAAGGCTATATGTATTCAAACGAAAAAAATGGTACAGCATATGAAACAACATATAAAACAACAGGACAAATAAGTGTTGCAAACAAAGACTTAGCAGATAATTTAACAATAAGCTTAGAAGATAATAAATATCAAACAGATAAAAAAGAAACAGAAGCAAACACAGTAGTATATAAATCAACTACAATAAATGAGCAAGATTTTAGAAAATTATATGGACAAGATGGAAAAATAGAAATATATATTGGAGAAAACAAGTATGCAAGTGTAGAATATAGTGATGCAGATGAAAAAGAAAATAGAACTTACCAAACAACATATTATACTGAGCATGAACCAGAAAATAAACAAGCAGGAAAAATAGAATATTTAGAAAGAACAACGGGGATAACAATAAAAACAACAAAGCCAGTAGCAGAAGGAACAATGAACATATACCACGAAAAAGCAATAGCAGCAAGCAAAGATTATACAGAAGCAGTAAACAAAATAAAAAATATATTAGAAACAAATAATATAGAAGGAACTAAATTATACAAAACAGAAGAAGTAAAAAAAGATGAAAAAGGCGAAATAGTAAAAGACGAAGCAGGAAACGAAGTAAAAGAAACAAAAGAAGAAACAATAAAAAATATATTAACACAAACAAAAGGAACAATAGAATTAAAAGAACCATTAACACAAATGCAAGTAGACTTAGATAATAATAATTTATCTACACTAGCTAATAACAAAACAAAAATCACAATAAAATTAAACGATACAAATAGTACATGCAAACTATATGAAGCAGGAGAAATAAAAATAAAATTGCCTGAAAATATAACAAACGCAAAAATAGTAGGAGCAGAAGCTTTATATGAAAATGGAATAAAAATAACAAAGGCAAATATAAAAAACGGTTATATTATATTAACAGTAGAAGGAAGCCAAACAAGCTACGACACAGAAAATGTAAGTGGCGGAGTAAACATTATTATAGATGTAGAAATAGATATAGAAGACACAGTGCCAAGCCACACAGAAACAATGGAAGTAACATATGCAGATGCAAAAGTTACAAAAGATCTAAATATTGTTTCAAAATATGGTTTATTAATGTTATCTAAAACAACAGGATACGACGAAAACAATAGCGTAACAACAATAATAGATGGTGACTTACATACAGTACAAATACCACAAGATGCAGAAGAAAAAACAGTAGAACAAACTATAGATATAGTAAATAACTATGGAAAAGATATATCAAATATGCAATTAGTAGGAAGAATAGGTTATGTATCAAACGAAATAAAATCTACATTTGATGCAACATTAACAAAACCAGTAGAAGTAAGTAACAAAAATGCAAAAGTATATTATTCAGAAAATAAAAATGCAACATATGCAGAAGAAGGATGGAAAGAAGAATTTACAAATACAGCAAAAGCATACAAAATAGTATTGCCAGAAGAAAAATTATTAGCAAAAGAAAAAGTTCAAATAAAAATAACAACAAGTATACAAGCAAAAGTAGGATATAATCAAGAAACATATTTAAGAACAGAAGCAAATTATGTGGTAAATGAACAAAATGGAAAAGATACTTCAACAATTAGAATGTTAACAGAGAAAAAACAAATAGTAGAACAAGAAGAAGTAAAACCAATAGAAAATAATAATGACCAAACAACTACAACAAACAAATTAGTACCAATAAACTTATCTGTAGAGCCAAAAGCTATACAAAGCCCAGTACACTCAGGACAAATAGTAACATATGTAATAAAAGTACAAAATACATCAAAACAAGATTTAAAAGATATAATTATAGAAGATGTTGTACCACAAAATGCTATTTATACATACAAAGAAATTAAAGAAGGAAATATAGCAGATTATATAGATATAACAAAAGATGAAGAAAAAAAGAATGTACTTTGGAAAATAGAAAAACTAAAAGCAGAAGAAACAAATCAAACAGAAATAATGCTTACAATGGGAACAGTATCAGAAGAGCAAGATATAATAAATAAAATAAATTTAAAATATAATAATCAAATAATATCAGCAGAAAATAAATTAAAAATAAAACCAGCAGCAATAGAAGTAAGTTTACAAACGGGTTCAGATAAAATAATATCAAAGTCATACAAAGATAATGAGAACATTTATTATAAAATAAGAGCAAGGAATATAGCTAAACAAACAATAAAAAATATTGCTGTAGAATATATAATTCCCCAAAATATAAATTATGTAGAGGGTGGGCTTACAGAAGAAGGTGAGATAAAAGAAGTTGGCAAGACGGAAAATGGTATATTCAGATATACAATAAATTTAATTAATCCTAATGAAGAAAAAGAAATATTAGTAAAAGGAAAAGTTGCAAAATTGCAAAATGGATACGAAGCAAATATATCTGGAATTGCAAAAGCTATTGTAGGAGAAGATGTTTACCAAACAAATATAAATACAGTAACTACAAAACAATCTGCATTTGAAATAACACAAACTTCAAATGTAGAAAATAAACAAGTAATAAAAACAGGAGAAGAAGTAGAATATACAATAAAAGTAAAAAATATCGGAATAGTATCAAATGGTTTTGAAATAAAAGATGCCATACCAGCAGAAATAGAAGTTAAAGAATTAGAATATCAAACAGATGATGAAGAAAGTGTAAAAATTTCTACTTCAAAACAAGAAATTAGTATATCAAATAGTTTAGAGCCAGGTGAAACTTTAACTTTAAAAATAACCGGAACAGTAAAAGAAAAAGAAGATAATAATAAATCAAATATAGTGTTTACAAATAATGTTGCAACCTTAGACTTAGGAGAAGAAACAAAAGAAAGTAATAAAACAGAGGTAAAATTAGAACAAAAAACTTCAGAAGAAGTTAAAAAAGAAAATACAGTTCAAGAAGAAAACAAAACAGAACAAGAAAAACAAACATATGCAATATCAGGAATTGCTTGGGTAGATTCAAATAAAGACGGAAAAATAGACGGAAATGAACAAAAATTAAAAGGAATACAAGCAAGTTTATTAAACATGTCAACAGGTAAAATATTAAAAGATGAAAGTGGAAATACAATATATTCAACAACAGATGAAAATGGATACTATAAATTTGCAAATATAGAACCAGGAAAATATGTAGTAGTATACAATTTAGATACAACAAAATATTCTGCAACAGTATATCAAAAAGAAGGAGAAGATACTGCATTAACATCAAAAGTAATAATAAACACAGCAAAAATAGATAACAAAGAAAAGAAAGTAGGAAAAACAGATTATATAACAATAGAAACAAATAATGTAGAAAATATAAATGTAGGTTTAATAGAAAATCCAAAATTTGATATAAGTCTAAATAAAGAAGTAAGTAATGTAACAGTAATAGGAAATAAGGGCACAAAAACAAAAGAATACAAAAATACAGATAATGCAAAAGTAAAAGTAACAAAAACAGATTCAGATATTATAGTAAAATATAAATTTAAGGTAAAAAATGAAGGAACAACAGATGGATATGTAAATAACTTAGTAAATGATTTACCAGAAGGATTAGAATTTAGCTCAGAAATGAATAAAAACTGGTATAAAGCAGCAGACGGAAAACTATATACAACAGGATTAGCAGAAACAACAATAAAACCAGGAGAGGAAAAAGAAGTAGAATTAGTATTAACCAAAAAAGTAAACAATAAAGCAGGAGCAACAGTAGTAGATACAGCACAAGTAGAAAAAACAAGTAACCTACAAAATACAGAAGAAAGTAACACAGAAAATAACACAGCTAACACAACATTAAAAATAAAAACACAAAAAGTATCTCCATTAGTATTTGTAATAATAACAATAATTGCAATAGGAATAATAGGAGCAGGAGCATACATAATTAAGAAAAAATATTTTGATAGAGAAAAAATATAAAAGGAAAGGAGGAGATAAAATGGAGAAAAACATCAATAGAATATTGATAGTCGTAATAATTATATTTTTGATAATATTATCATGTATGAAAATAATTGCATTTGAATATAAATATGATACAAATTTAAAAGGATATACAACTACTAGATACAACTTTAGTTCTGCTCAAGATACTATTATCGCGAGAGATGGTGATGGATATGATAAAAAAATAAACTTATCATCAAATGAATTTAATACTACAAGTTCATATATATATGTTGCGCAAGGGCAGTATACTGAGCCTGCTTATCATAAAGGAAGAGCAACCAGCGAACCATGTGATTTAGGTGCAAATTGTAAAAGTAACGGGCATAAAGGAACAGTTGTTACTTCAATAGTGCACCAGCCCAATGTCTGGTGTGTACAGCATGGTATAAGCCTAGATAGTGGTGACTATAAGGTTGGAGGCAAAAAAGTTGTACAAAGTCCAGCATTGGCATATATATTAAACCAAAGAAATATAAATATGTTACCTAAAGATTGGGTAGATGCACCACAAATTGCGTTATGGCTATATTTATATAACGCAAAAGAAGGTAAAGTAAATAATGTGAATTTAAGTGATGTTGAGTATATACATTCTATTTTTGGAAATATAGCTTGTGGATCAAAACCAACGACATCAAGTAAGGGGGTTACAGCATCATTATTAAAGAAAGCAGAGAATATCTATAATAATGCTATAAACTATGAAAATAATTTTGCTAATTTAACTACAAAACCAGTAATAAAAAAGATTGAAAATTCAAATGGAAATATACATATAGAAGTAAGTGATACAACTAAATATGAAATATATATTGGGGGAGTTAAATATTCTGAGAAAAGTGGTGAAAATACAATAACACAATTTACTTCTACATCAAAGGATATACCGATATCAACAATAATGAACTTGGTTTCAAATGGAAAAATTTCTCTTAAAGAAGGAAAAGTAGAAATATATATAAAAGCATGTGATTCTATAAAATATGAAGCGTCGTATAGAGTTTTAGCTCATAAAAATAATAGTGAGCAAAGAATAATTGTTGTGATTGCTAAAAAAACAACAAATACTGATAATAAGAGCGAGTCTATTGAAATGCCTATTGATGCTAATGTCTCTATGCAAAAATACATTACTAGTGTAAGTGACATAAATGGAAAGAATCAAACAATAGTAGATAGTAGAGATAGCTATTTATCAAGAGAAAACGATATGAATAATAATGATTCAGATAGTTTAGGTGTAGTATATAAAACGAAGTATGATAGAGATCCAAGCAAATCAAAAAGTAAAAAAACACCATATAAATATGATAATCCTGTAAAAATTGATTATGGAGATAAAGTAACTTATACAATAGAGGTAAGTAATAATGGCGCGTATCCAGTAGAAAATGTTGTAATAAGAGATGCTTTCCCAAAAATTGGAGATAATATAGTAGTAGATATAAATTCTATAGAGCTAAATAAAAATGGAAATGAAATGAATACATCTTCAATTCCAAATAGTGGAATGAATTATTTAATAAGTAATTCAATAGCAGCAGGAGAAACAAAAAAATTTACAATAACTATGAAATTTAATTCAGAAGCTTTAAAACAGCGTACTGATATAATTGCCAATACAGCATGGGTAGAAGCAGTATACAGTAATGTTAATGGATCAGTAGGACTTAAAGGAAAAAATTTAAAGCGAGACTATAGAACAGCTGATAGAGATTATGTTCAAATGAAACAATATGCAGTTAGCTTAGAAAAATATGTAGTAGGGGTAAATGGTTATAGATTAGAGGACTTTGATAACAATGGAAAAGTAGATGGTAAGCAAGATGCACAATTGCTTCTTGAATATAATTCTAATATTGAACTTACAGATTCGGTGAAAAATAAAATATATAGGTATGGAGATCTTAATAAAGATAGAGAGATCAATCCTGCAGATAGTTTATTTCTTAAAAGAATGATTACTGGAAAGGAGAGTATTCAAAACTGCAGAGAAGGAAGTGCAATATGGTATGATACTACATCAAAATATAAAGAAAATTATCCTGTACAAGTGGAAACAGGTGATAAAGTAACATTTAAAATAAAATTAACCAATAAAGGTGAAGGAAATATTAAGGTTAGTAAAATAAAAGATACATTTACAAATGACGCAACTAAAAAATTAATCTTAAAATCAATAACTGGAAATGGTGAAGGCACAATAAGCGGAAATATAATAACATTTAATAATCCACTAGAAATAAAAGCCGGAGAAAGTACTTTTATAGAGGTTACATTTGAAGTAACAACAGAAAATTTAAATTCTGAACACGGATTAAATAATACAGCAGAAATAAATGAAATGAAAAATAGAAATGATCAATCTATATTATCATGGGACAATGATGGAACAGATAATAATAAAGATACGGATTATTTAAAAGTGCTAAAACAATATGCAGTAGGATTAAATAAATTTATAACTAAAGTAAATAATGCTGATTTAATCACAAATACAGATAATTTGTTGTATAATTACAACTCTACAGACAGATCAGGACTTTCAAAAACAGATAAGTCTACTGATGCAAATAAAGTAAGAGTAGAGCCGGGGGATACAGTAATATATACATTAAGATTAACAAATACATCTCCAACAGATAGAGGTCATAGTGCAATTAAAGTAAGCAAAATAGAAGATATTCCTCAAAAAATAAATAATAACTGTTATTTAGACTATGATTCAAGTTATGAAATAAAAGAAAATGGCGGTGGAACAGTAGCTAAAAATGAAAACAAATTAACAATAACATTTAGCGAACCAGAAGAAATTTACCCAGGCAAATATTTAGATATAACAATAAGATTTAAAGTAGTAGTCAAAGATGCTGCTACAGCCACATACCAAACACTAGAAAATACAGCAACAGTAACAGAAATAAAAAATAGAAATAATATAACAGTAAATGATGTAGATGGAACTGGTAACAATTCAAATAGTGATTACATAAAAACAAAGATCTATGCAGTAGATTTAAAGAAGTTCGTAAGTAAAGTAGAATATACAGGGAAAACAAATTCTGAGACATTAGTAACAAAAACAGATGATCCAGGATATAATTGTGCAAATAAAGAAAGAGAAAATTATAGTGGACAAGACAAAGAAAAAGATCCAGTAAGAGTAGAACCAGGAGATTTAGTAACATTTACAATAAGGTTAATAAATACAGGAATAAACGCAGATGGAAAAGCAGACTATAAAAATTATGGAGCAATAAAAGTAGAACAAATAACTGATACAATACCAAACTATTGTAATTATGAAGGAAACATAATTGGAAATGGAGGAGGAACAGTCAGTGGAGATAAAATAAACTTTAATAATGCACAACTAATAAATCCAGGAGCTTTTATAGATATTGAAGTTACATTTAAAGTAAATGTACCATTGGAGCAAACAGGTACACAACAAACCATGGTAAATAAAGCTTATGTAAATAATATTATATATAATAGACATGATAAAGTAAATGATTCAGATAATAAACGTAATTATGATCATGATTACATAAAAACAAAAATATATGCAGTAGGAATAGAAAAATATGTAACAGGAGTAGGAACAAAAGATAATGCTAATAGTTTAGTTACAAATCCAAATAACATAAACTACAACTGTGCAACAGCTGATAGATCAGGAAAAGAGAGACAAGCCAAAAAAGATGATGCAGTAAGAGTAGAACCAGGAGACTATGTAACCTTTACAATAAAAGTAAAGAATACAGGAACAGACTATGTAAATTATGGAAAAATAAGCACAACAACAATAAGTGAAAGCTTTACTAAAAATGCAAACTGCAAATTAGTATATGATAGTACTAGTGCACAAAAAGATAATGAATCAGATAAAATAAAATTTTCTCCAGAAGGTGGTATAGAGCCAGGAAAGGCTGCAACATTCACAATAAAATTTAGAGTAGAGGTAACGGGAGATTTAACAGGAACACAACAGAATTTAGAAAATACAGCTACAATAAGTGATAAAGATGTAATAACAAATAAAAATACAGTAGAAGTAAAAGATTCAGATCGAGATAAGAACAACACAGATAGTGATTATTTACGAACAAAAATATATAAAGTTGCATTAGAAAAATATGTAACACAAGTAAATGATAATGCTTTATCAAAAGATGCCGGAGCAAACTACAATGTAAAAAGTTTATCAGAAAGAAATGGTAATCCTATATATGATTCTACAAATAAAGAAAATGATATAGTAAATTTAGAAACTGGAGATACAGTAACATTTGCTATTATTGTAAAAAATATAGGAGATAACTATATAAATTATGGAACAATAAAAACACTTGAAATAACCGATGAATCTTCTACAAAATTACAATACAATAAAGTATGTCAAGGAGCTAGATATAATAATGGAACTATAACTGGAGTTCCTTCAATAGCAGTTGGCAATGAAGCAACAATTTATCTAGGATATACAGTTACATTAGATCCGACAAAAACTAAAGAAAAAATAGATTTAGTTAATACAGCAACAATAAACAGTAATACCATAAAAAATAAACACGATGTTTTGGTAAAAGAAGATAAAAATAGCAGGCAAGATGAAGATAATACAGATTCAGATTACTTAAGAACAAAAGTATATGCTGTAAGCTTAGAAAAATATGTAAGTAAAGTTGTAGATAAATCAGGCAATGATATAACAGACAAAATAAAGATGGGACCTCAAAAAGAGGGTATGGATAGACCAAGAGAAGGTTATGCAGAGCATAATTACAATAATTCAGAAACAACAGAAGAAAATTGTGATAAAACTAAAAGAAGAAATCCGGTAACAACGGTAACAGGAGATACTATAACATACACAATAAAACTAAAAAATGATTCAGAGGCAAAGACAGGAATTGATACAACAAAAGATAGTAATAATGATAAAAATAGTTATAATACAGCAATCAAAATAGGGAATGTAATAGACTATCTACCCAATGGAATGCAATATGACAACAATAAATATACAAATGATAATTATAAGGTAACATATGACTTTGAAACATCTAATGGACAAACCCTAACTAGTGGTAGATTGCTACAACCAGGTGAAACAGCAACAGTTACAATAACAGCGGAAGTAATCGAGGATAAAATGTCATTAAATATATTAAAAAATGTTGCTGAAATTAATGAAGATTCTTTAACAAATAAAAATGGAAGCAAAGTATATGACACAACAGAAAACAACAATAGAGATGCAGACTACATACAATTAAATTATAAGCATGATCCAAATCCAAATAATCCAGATGCAAATCCAGATCCAGGTAACAATGCATTCTTTGCTGGAACAGTATGGAATGATATGGCACCAGATAAGGAAAGTGAATATTATAACACCATAATGGATAATTCAGAAAGAAAATTATCTGGTATAAAGGTAGATCTTTATAGAAACTCATACAAAAAAGAAAATAATGAAATGGATTATACCCCAATAACAAAAACAATTGTGGCTACAACAATAACAGACGAAAACGGAAATTATTTATTTGGAGACCAAGATATACATCTAGAAAACCAACGAGAAAACTATATAAAAGGACCCAAAATATCAAATGAGGATAATAGATGGGCAGGATATTATGGTTATTATATTGTATTTACATATGATGGTATAACATATACATCAACAAATAACGGAATATATTTTGAAGACATATATAATTCTACAAAAGATTATACAAAAGACTCAAATGCATCAGAATATAATGTAAATGAAAGCGAAATTTCAGGATATACAACAAGAAAAGATTTTAATAGTAAATTTGCAACTATAAATAATTCTACAAAAATTCAAGATAAAGAAATTCAATATGATAGAGTAAACGAATCTGGATATATACCAGAATCAACATATAAATATGATCCAGAAATAATGTCTATGAAGTCATTAACAAAAGAAATAGATTTATCAACATTTATGGGAATGGGTACAGATAAATGTTTAGAACGCTCAAAATATATTGGATTAGGCTTAAGAGGTAGAGATATATTCGACCTAGAATTAACATCAGATGTTTCAAAGGTAGAAGTAAAAGTTAATGGAATTACAGGAACATACGATTATACTAATAAAATAGGAGTTAGAAGAGGTGATGTAGAAGAAAACTATTATGAAGATATGGCTAATAAATATATATCAAAGATGAAAGAAGATTATGTAGGAGATTTAAATGGAGATAAGGGACAACAAATAAGGCAAACTGATGTAAAAGATATTGAGTCCAGAGATACAGCAAGAGGTACTCCGGTTACAAACTACAATACTAACCAATTATTACAAAATATTTTTGTAACATATAAAATAACTGTAACAAATGCATCAAAAACAGAAGGTGAAGCTACAAAAGTAATAAACTATTTTGATAGAAATTATAAAAATGACAGCAGCCACATCAGTGTAAAAGGAGGAAGTATTAATGAGATAAATTCATATGGTAAATATAACTCAGTATTAATAGATGCTACTTCTGATGAAATATACATAACATATGAATTAGATAATGCAAGAGACAAATTAAAAAGCTTAGGAAGTGGACAATTAAAAACCTATAATATGGCAGAAATATACGAATATACTACAACACAGTATGGAGATAAAGATGAAAGAACTTATACAAAAGGAATTTTAGATAAAGATTCAGCTCCAGGAAGTGCAAGAATAGAAAACACTAGATTAACAGATGAACAAATTTCAGAAGCCACAACAGTAGATTACTATTTTGGAGCTACAAACTTAAATAAATTAAAATATGAAGATGATACATATGCAACACCAACTTTATACTTTACAACTCCAGGTAGCATAAGAGTATTAAGTGGTACTGTATTTGAGGATTATACAGATGTATATACAACTGACAGAACAAGAACTGGTAATGGTGTAAAAGATGACATAGAGCCAGGAATTAAAGGCGCAAAAGTACAGTTACTAGAAGGGTGTAGCAAAGAAACATATGATGCTCAAACAGACACAAATTTAAAATATAAACAAGGTAGAAGAGACTATTATGTAGTAAGATATCAAACAACTACAGATAAAAACGGAGAATTTAAATTTACAAATTATTTGCCAGGAAATTACATTATGAGATATTTTTATGGAGACAACCAGGAGACATTCTACATAGGTGATACAAATACCAAATCATATAATGGAGAAGATTTCCAAGCAACAAATAATTATCAGGAAGTAGATGGTGCTGGTGTACACATCCTTCCAACTAATGAAAACTACTGGTATACATACAATTATGATGAAGGTGTATCTACAGCAACAGACATAGCAGATATGAGAAAGCAAGTTTCTACAGCAGCATGCGAGTTATCAGATGATGAAATGGAACTTTTAAATAATGTAAGAGATGGTAAAGTAAAAGTACCAGAAGCAGGTAAAAGGGAGGATGGAACAATAAGTTCATTACGCGATAAACTTGATATGCAAGCAAAAACAAAACAGTTTACATTAACAGTTGAAAAAAGTATTAAAGGAAAACAAAATGATGAATTTGATGTATATGAAGTAAACAAGATGAATTTTGGTATAGCAGAAGTGCCTGTTACAACAATTGATTTACAAAAACATGTAAACTCATTTGAAATTAAAGATTCAACAGTAGAAAATACAATAGCAAGTGCAGAAATAACAGATAAATATATTGTTGAAATTAATAAACACAATATAACAGATAAAAATAAATACAATAAAGTAAAAGCAGCATTAGAAAAAGCAGGAGTTGACCATAGTCTTGCAGAGTATAATACAAGTGAATATGGAGATTCAGCAAAAAATGAAAATATTCTTGTAAGTAGTTCAGTAAAAAAAGACAAAGTTGATAACCTAAGAGGATATTTAATAACATACTCAATTCCTAATATTATAACAATAACACCAACATGGAAAACAGTAGGAAATGTGTTGCCAGGTGTTAAAACTACAAATACAGTATTGGATGTAAGTATTGAAGATGCAAAATTACAAGGTGCAAAATTAAAAATAACATATGATATTGCAGTAAGCATGTATGCAGAAAAAGACTTCTCAGGTACAGAATCTTTACAACCATCAATAGATAAAGTTATTGACTTAATAGATAATGGGGTATCTTATTCAGATTTATTAAACAGTGAAGGTCAATGGAAAGTAGCAAATGCTAGTGAATTAAAGCGTGGAGATAGTGATCCAAGTGAAACTAGTGGATTAGAAAGCTATCCATCAACAGAGTTTACTACTACTATAATAGAATCAGATAGTTCAAATGAATTATTAGCAATAAGAGCAGGATATACAGAAAGTACTAGTGTAACAGTTGAAAGAGTACTAACATCACAAGATACAAGTATACAAGATATTATAACAAGCTCTATAGACGCATTTGAATATCAAAATACTGTTAAGATATTACAACTAGATTATACAAACTCAAAAGTAAAAATTGATGGAGAAGAAATAAAGAACAAAGATAGAATAAGAACACCAGAAAGATACATAATTGTACCAGGTAAACATCATGATTCAGCAACCTCAGAAACAATTGCAATACATCCACCAACAGGTGATACAAGCACACATACAATGTATTACATAATAGGAGCAGCAGGTTTAACAGTATTAGCAATAGGAGCATTTGGTATAAAGAAATTTGTATTAAAAGGAAAAAGCACAAAGAAATAAAATAAAAAATGAGGTTAGAATAATCTAACCTCATTTTTGCGGGCGGACGCAGAGTTCTGCCCCCTACAATTTCCAAACACAAAATATAAAACACCAAATATAACACACCAAACACTAACATATAAATTTACAAAAAACTCTATGAATTATAGCTATTTTATGCTATAATATTAAATAGGGAGAAAAGATTATGAATCAAATTTTAGTTAGCGAAAAATTATATCTAACCCCAGAGCTAAAACGAAAAAAGAAATTATATAAGTTTAATTTTATAATTTCAATTTTATGCGTTATAGCTCTATTTGGCTATTATATATATGGAGAATATGATAGAGAATCTTCAGATAAATCTCAAGAGATTTTATCTCAAATTCAAGTAAAAGAAGAAAATACAACAGCAAATAATAATGCAATACAAGATTCTACAATTAAATTACAAGATGATGTATTGGTGGTAGTATTAGATGATACAAAAGATCCAAATACAAAAGTAAATTTACAAGAGCTAATTAATGCAAATAGAAGTGCTAAATTAGATTCAAAAATATATAAAACAGATGCTGGAGCAGAATATAGTACAGTTGCTGTAATTAATATACCTTCTATTAATATTACATATCCTATTATTTATAGTAATGACACTAGTTCAAAAACAATGGAAGATTTATTAAAAATTTCAGTTGTTAAATATTGGGGACCAGAGGCAAATAAACCAGGAAATTTTTGTATTGTAGGTCATAATTATCATAATAAAAGGTTTTTTAGTAAAGTTTCTAATTTAACAAATGGTGATACAATTTATGTAACAGATAGAACAAATACTACTTTAGAATATAAGGTTTATGCGAATTATGTAGTAGAACCTGAGAATTTAAAATGTACTAGTCAATTAACAAACGGACAAACTGATATTACATTAATTACATGTACACAAACAGGAAAACAAAGAACTATTATAAAAGCAAGAGCAGTTAATGCAAAATAAATAACACAAAAAACATCCTTTGTGAATACTATTAAGCAGAGGTGTTATAATATGAAAGATATAATTTTTAAAGGTGTTGGTACTGCTATTGCTACTCCATTTGATGAATATGATAATATTAATTTTGATGAGTTTAAAAAATTAGTAGAATTTCAAATAGAAAATGGAGTAAATGCAATTATTGTTTGTGGAACAACAGGAGAAGCTTCTACCATGTCACAAGAAGAAAAACAAGAATTAATAAAGTATTGTGTGAAGGTGGTTAATAAGAGAATACCTGTTATTGCTGGCATAGGAAGCAACAATACAAAAGCTGTTGTTGAAAACGAGAAGTTTGCACAAAGAGTTGGTGTAGATGGTCTTCTTGCGGTTACACCATATTATAATAAAACTACTCAAGATGGATTAATTGCACATTATAAATTAATTGCTGAAAATACAAATTTACCAATTATTTTATATAATGTACCAAGTAGAACTGGTGTTAATATATTACCAGAAACTTATTTTGAATTATCTAAAATAAAAAATATAGTAGCAACAAAAGAGGCTAATGGAGATGTTAGCAGTATTATTAAAACAAAATATTTATGTGGAGATAATTTGAATATATATTCTGGAAATGATGATCAAATATTACCTGTGTTATCAGTTGGCGGAATTGGAGTTATTTCAGTTTTGTCTAATATATTTCCTAAATATACATCAAATATGATAAATAATTATTTTAATAATAACACACAAACAGCAACAAAAATGCAAATTGAAGCAATTAAACTTATAAATTTATTATTTAAAGAAGTTAATCCTATTCCAGTTAAGGCTGCTTTAAATATAATGGGATTTAATTTTGGAAAACCAAGAATGCCACTAATAGAGTGTAGTGAAAAATTGAAGAATGAACTAAAGGAAATTTTAAATTAATAAATAATAATAGATATGCGGGCGGACGCAGAGTTCCGCCCGCAGCTACGAAGAAATAGCTTATAAATGTTCAGACTACATTTTGAGTACTTTCTTTCCAAATTAGACCCTCCAAGACAAGGAGTAATCC
>OLSQ01002023.1_pt1 | contig 15462 bp, 12 predicted proteins | sample 1672561 | NCBI WGS metagenome assembly OLSQ01 (sample SAMEA3136699, study PRJEB25190) | human gut metagenome | biome: human gut; feature: human-associated habitat; material: faeces | place: Austria | collected 2013 | reverse complement strand
GAGCTGGTCCGTGGTTAGGACCCTTAGCGACAACGCACATGTTGTCTACTTCTTTAGAATAGATCATATTCGCTAAATTTTATATTAATGAATATTATAAGTATAAAGTTCTGTACTTAATTCATATTGTTTTGCTGAAACATCGGTGCCATCACCTCAATTCCGAGCACAAAAGTACAAAAAAAATCCGGAAAATACCTAAAATTGGGTATTCTTTTTAACTCTTTAACCTAATATTTAGATTTTTTCTTGGGTTTATGCACAATTTCATGTATCTTTGCAAACTGAAAATTGCAATTTTGTAGATTATGATCGAAGTAAAGATAAACGATGCCAAGCTTCAGCATGCTGCCGAGGCGGGCATGGATGAATTTGTAAAGGCTTTCGTGGACGCTATCCGCGAAGCGATTGGTGGTGAACTGACTGCCGAAACCATGGCGCAGCTCAACAGCGACCAGATTACTCTTCTGGCTTGGGATATCCTGCATGAGGAGATGATGGATGGCGGAATGGTTCAGCTCATACATAACGGTTACGGTGCTTTCCTCTGGAAGAACCCTACCGACAAGGCGTTTAAAAACTGGGGATTGACAGATCTCGCCAAGCTTATCAAGAAGAGTCATTTCCTGTATAAAACAAACCATGAGGAGATTGAGCGCGATCTGACCGATGAGGAGTTTATGGCGCTCTACGAAAAATTTCCTGAGTTTGATGATTTTGACGATGAGTTCGTTGAGAACGAAGAAGAGTGGACCAGCAAGGTTGCCTTCTACATCGATGATCATATCGACAATTTCTGCGAAATTGTCAAACTATAAACTTATAATACATTATTATATATATATGAACAAGCAAGAACAGGAACTCCGTAAGAAGAGTCCGATACAGATACGCAACAAGAAGGCTTCGTTCGAGTACTTCTTCGTTGATACTTATACCGCAGGCATTGTGCTTACGGGAACAGAGATTAAGTCAATCCGTGGCGGAAAGGCTTCGCTGGTAGATTGTTATTGCGATTTCTATCAGGGCGAACTTTGGGTCAAGGGAATGAACATCTCTCCTTATTTCTATGGCTCTTTCAGCAATCATGAGGCTCGCCGCGACCGCAAGCTTCTTCTCACCAAGCGCGAATTGCGCCGTCTTGAAGAGGACAGCAAGCAGCCTGGTTTCACCATTGTTCCAACCCTCATCTTTATCGATAATCACGGTAGAGCCAAGGTGGATATTGCCCTCTGTAAGGGAAAGAAGGAGTATGACAAGCGCCAGACTCTGAAGGAGAAGGAAGACAGAAGGGAGATGGATAGAGCAATCAAGCACTTTTAGACAATGAAGAATTTAAGAGAGATTGTGAAGGAGAAAATTCTGATTCTCGATGGTGCCATGGGTACTGAGATTCAGAAGTATAATCTTACAGAAGAAGACTTCAGAGGAGAGCGGTTCCGCGATTTGCCGGGTATGATGAAAGGCAACAACGACATGCTCAACATCACTCGTCCTGATGTGATATCTGATATTTACCGACGCTACCTGGAGGCTGGCGCCGATATTATTACCGCGAATACTTTTTCGTGCCAGCGCATTTCGCAGGCTGATTATCACCTGGAGAACTGCGCCCGCGAAATGGCATTCGAGGGTGCCCGACTGGCACGTATCGAATGCGATAAGTTTTCTACACCTGATAAACCACGCTTCGTTGCAGGAGATGTGGGACCAACCAACAAGACTTGCTCCATGAGTCCGGACGTCAGCAATCCTGCCGCCCGCGAGATTACCTACGATGGGCTTTTCACCGATGTATGCGAACAGGTGGACGGACTTATCGAAGGCGGAGCTGACGTGATTCTTATCGAAACCATCTTTGATACACTCAATTGCAAGGCGATGATAGATGCAGCGCTCACCATGATGAAGAAACATGGAGTAGAGTTGCCTGTCATGATCAGTCTTACGGTAAGTGATCTGGCGGGCAGAACGCTCAGCGGTCAGACTATAGATGCTTTCCTTGCTTCGCTTTCTCCTTATCCTATCTTCTCTGTCGGCATGAACTGCGCCTTTGGTGCTCCTCAGATGAAACCTTTCATCGAGCACATGGCTCAGGTTGCACCTTATTATATTAGTGCGCATCCTAATGCCGGTTTGCCTAACGAAATGGGCGAATATGACGAGACAGCCGAATCGATGGCTCCGCAAATAGCCGAATTCATCGATGAAGGCATCGTGAACATCATTGGCGGATGCTGCGGTACAAGTCCTGAATTCATCGCACATTACGCCCGTATTGCTGAGGGGAAGAAACCGCACCAGGTGGTGGAGAAACCTAAGTATATGTGGCTCTCGGGATTAGACCTTCTGCAGGTCGATGATTCCGTACATTTGCCGGTTGACGCCAGCCGGTTTGTCAACGTGGGCGAACGCTGTAACGTAGCTGGTAGCAGGAAGTTCCTGCGTTTGATTAACGAAAAGAATTATGAAGAAGCCATCGGTATTGCCAGAAAGCAAGTGGCTGATGGAGCGGCTGTCGTTGACGTGAATATGGACGATGGTTTGCTCGATGCGAAAGCCGAGATGGTTAATTTCCTGAATATGATTGCAGCCGAACCAGACATTGCGAAGGTTCCAGTGATGATCGACTCTTCCAAATGGGATGTCATCGTGGCTGGCTTGAAGTGCTGCCAGGGCAAGTGTATTGTCAATTCCATCAGTTTGAAGGAGGGTGAGGAAGTGTTTCTTTCTCATGCCCGCGATGTGTTGCGCTATGGTGCAGCCGTTGTTGTGATGTGTTTTGATGAGGTTGGTCAGGCTACCACTTTCGAGCGCCGCATCGAGATAGCAGAACGTGCTTATCATCTTCTGGTAGACAAGTTGGGCATGAATCCGCTCGATATCATCTTCGACCCGAACGTACTTGCCATAGCTACCGGTATGGAGGAGCATGATAATTATGCCGTTGAGTTCATCCGTGCAACGGAGTGGATTCATCAGAATCTGCCTGGCGCACATGTCAGCGGAGGTGTCAGTAACCTCTCGTTCTCATTCCGTGGCAATACTTACATCCGTGAGGCTATCCATTGTGTTTTCCTGCATCATGCCCAGCAGGTAGGTATGGACTTTGGTATTGTAAATGCCAAAGCCAGAATGGATTATAGTAAGATTCCAGAAGAACAGCTTCAGCTCATCGAGGATGTGGTGCTGAATAGAAGGAAAGGTGCAGCTGATGAACTCATCGAGCTTGCGGCAGAGATAAAAGCCCAGGCTGATGCTGCCAAGGCTGCAGCTAAGGCAGGCGGTGTTGCTCCCAAGAAACCGGCTGCTCCTGAATGGCGAAAGGAGAGTGTGGAAGAACGTCTGAAGTATGCGCTGCGCAAGGGAATCACCGATTTCCTGCAGCAGGATATTGACGAAGCACTTGCCAAATATCCTCATGCCGTAAACGTAATTGAGGGTCCTCTGATGGACGGCATGAACCTGGTAGGCGAACTTTTCGGAAAAGGCGAAATGTTCTTGCCGCAGGTTGTCAAGACGGCTCGCACGATGAAATCGGCAGTTTCTATCCTTCAGCCTCATATCGAGGCAGAAAAACAGGGTGGAGCAACAACTGCCGGCAAGATTCTGATGGCAACCGTGAAGGGCGATGTTCATGATATCGGAAAGAACATCGTCTGCGTGGTTATGTCATGTAACAATTACGAAATCATCGACTTAGGTGTGATGGTTCCAGCCGAACAGATTGTACAGAAAGCTATCGATGAAAAGGTAGATGCAATCGGTTTGAGCGGACTTATCACCCCTTCGCTTGAAGAAATGGTTCATGTGGCCCGGGAAATGCAGAAAGCTGGTTTGCGCATTCCTATCATGGTAGGTGGGGCAACGACGAGCGAACTGCATGTGGCTCTGAAGATTGCGCCTGAATATGACGGACCGGTCATCTGGGTGAAGGACGCATCGCTCAATGCCGGAATCTGTGCCCGCTTCCTCAACGAGGCAGAATGTCCTAAGTTTGAGGCGGAACTGAAGGAACGCTACGAGAAACTTCGCCAGAACTATCACGAAGAGCAGGCTAAGATAGCCTCGCTCTCAGAGGCTAGAAAGAACAAGCTGGAGCTGTTCTGACAAGATAAAGAATACAACGTTTTTAGGATAATTATATGATTAAAACTGTGATTTTATATCATGGTTTTTGATAATTATCTGAATATCAGCTATATATATATAATGTATTGATGTATAAGCACTTATCTTCGTGCTAAAATTTTACGTTTGACACGTTAAATAGGACATGTGCAATGTAATGTTGCAAAACAGTTGCAAAAAAAAATATATGGTAATATGGCAACATTTAAAGTGGTAGTTTCAAAGAAACGTTCTGATGGTTATTATCCAGTTTACATTAGAATACTGCATAACCGTCAAAAGTTGGTAGTTAAGACCGATAAGTTTGTAACAGACAAAGGATTGGTTAAGGGCACGAAAGAGGTGAAGGACTCATTCGTGCTCGCAGCCTGTATGGGCCAAATAAATGGCTGGGTTGACAAATTGAACAGACTTGATATAACTGACTGGTCTGTTTATAAGGTTAGAGATTACCTTTTGACCTCTGCACAGGATATTTGTTTTTCTGAATTTGCTCGTTCTTATCTTCAATCACTTTCTTTGCAGCCTTCATCACGCCAAATTTATGAAAGTGCTTTGAAACATTTGGAAAACTTTGCTGGTACTGATAAGGTAATGTTTTCGCACTTAACTGTACGTTTTCTGACAGCATGGATGAAAACCATGGAGAATAAGCCTAGTAGCAGAAATTATTATCCTTCTTTGGTTAAGCGTATTTATTTGGAAGGTATCAAGAAATTTAATGATGAGGAGGCAGGTCTTATGCCAATTAAATTCAATCCTTGGAATAAGATAAAGATAGAGAAAAAAGCAGGTCCACACAAGCGTGCCATCACACTGGAGGAGTGTAGAAAGTTTTTTGCCGTTACTCCTGAATATCCACGGCAGCAGTTGGCTCTGGATGTTTGCAAGATGATATTGTGCTTGGCTGGCATCAATGTAGCTGACCTCATGAAAATGAAAAAGGTGGACTATTATGATGGAATCTTGCACTATGAGAGAAAGAAAACAAGTACGCGTCGTTATGATAAAGCGTATATAGAAATGAGAGTGCCGGATATGCTTTTACCAACCTTGGAGAAATATTTTTCTGAGGAAAGTGACCCTTATCTATTTATTTTTCATAAAATGTATTCCACTAATCGTTCTATGGATACGAATTTGGTACATTTCATTAAAGCTATCTGTAAGAACTATTTGGGTATGCCTGATGATAATTTTTATACTCCTTATACATTCCGGCACACTTGGGCCACAGTAGCCCAGAATGATATTGGTGCCAACTATGCAGAGATTGGCTTTGCTATGAATCATGCAACAGCTCATAGGATAACAAGCGGATATGTGAAGCCAGATTTCTCTAGGGCTTGGGAACTAAATGAGAAGGTGGTGGAGAAGGTCTTCTTTACCAATGATCCAAGCAGGCGAATGCAGGAGTATCATGTGCCTGAATTTGATAAGGTCGAGGAGACGTTTGAACTTTGTGCTGATGCATACTTCATGGGCGAGGTTGTGGCTCATGTGGATGGCAATGGCTATCGGAATACAGATGAGATAATAGAACAGCTCATGGCCAGCATAAATGATACTGTTCCTAAGAACTGCACGATACAGATCAAGGTGAAGAATATCACCAAGGACCAGACGAAGTACTTTGAACGAGTCAGGGACATAAAATAGCTATTTTGTGTTAATACAAATTAAAATTGACCCAATATAAGTTAAAATAGAGCGTTTTTGCTCGATAACCAAGTCAAGGGTAGTCTTCTCTAAAGTTGAAGAAAATTTAGAGAGGGCTACCCATTTTTTATAATTAGCCATTATTAACAATTTTGAGATTTTTGATGTTGATAGTGGTTTCTTGTTTCTCAAATTTCTTTTCCAGCTCCATGAAAGATTCCTCCACAGATAAGTTTCTGGATTCATCATTATTGAACGATACAGACTGGAGTTTAGGAGCCACGTATGGAAGGAACTTTGCCACCATCGCCAGACGTCCGGCAGGCTCTTGAATCTGCATGAGATCCGTGAAAAGGGAATAGTTCTTCTCATTGATACCATTGATGTAGCCAGTAAGGGCATCACGGAGGCTTTCACGCACACTTTTTGTAACCTTATTAGGTGTGCCAGCCTTACGTCCGCCAGTCTTCTTCCTCTTTGGCTTCGGCTCATTATTATTGTCTTGTTTTACTGCCATATTCTATTGATTTTTAATGTTTACTGATAGTTTTCGGGTGCAAATATAGGAAAAAATTACGAAACTTGGTGTTCAAGTTGCGGAACTTATCACAGATAGGTAAGAAAAACGCATTACTTTTGAACAGTTTAAACATTAAAATTCGAATTTTATGGGATTAATTGGAAAAATTGCCAAAGGGCTTAAAGGCTCTGCTGGCGGACTTTTAGGTGGTGCAATCACTGCTGTAGGCGGTTCCTTAGCGGCCAGAGCTAGGAACCAAGGATATAATGATTTTATCAAGATGTATCAAAACCGTATGCAGCAGGTGAAGGATCATCGTGATAACTTGTATTATCAGGACCCTACTCAATCTGCGGAAAATCAGGTAGCCGTGACCAATGCCCAGAAGGTATTGGATAATGCAACAGAGACCGCAAAGAATACCAATATTGTTAGTGGCGGTTCCGATGAAGCGGTTGCGCTCAGTAAACAGGCTGCCCAGGAGCAGGTGGGTAATATCATGCAGCAGGCGGCCGTGCAAGGTGCTCAGACCAAAGAAAATGTGTGGAATACTGCTGATTCGCAGATAGACACGATGACTAACTACATTGCTGCAGCCAAGAAGGAAAAGGCTCTTTCTACAGCACAGGGGATTACAGATGCCACTGGTGCATTGGCTGGAGTTGCAAGTAAATTGCCTATTTAAGAAAGGAGGATGTTATGGGATTTACATTAGATGATTTAACTCCTAAGCGTCCGGCTACTGCCGTTACTCCTGTTACTAATTTCCCTGATGATAATGCGGTGAAGCCGAAGTTTGCAGTACCAGTTCAGACAACTGATACAGAACCGGGAAAGGATACAGCCATAGATACGACCGGTATTACTGGGAATGGTGGCAAGGAATCTTTTGCCCAGCAGCCAACCGAGGAAGTTACCAAGGTTGAGCCTAACCAAGGTATCAAGATAGACTGGAGCAGACCTTATGCCGAGATAGAACAGAATCCTATCTTGCAGCAGATGAAGCCTTATGACATTATGAGGGATTACCAGAAGAATGGTGATGGAAACTGGTCTGTCTTCATGCCATGGCTCAATACTCTGGGTGATGGAGATAAAACCGTAGCTGCCAATGAAGCCTTGAAGAAGAAAGCGGAGAGGCAGGCCAAGATGGAGCAATGGAGCAATTTCCTGATGCACTTGGGTAATTTCTTTGGTACGGTTCAAGGTGCTCCATCGCAAAAAATAGAATCTGCACAAGAACTTACTGATCGCCAACGCAAGATAAGAGAGGCTACTGAGGCTCTTCGTGCCAAGGGATATAACCAGATGATGGTGAATATCTATAAGGACCGTCAAGACAAACAGTCACAGATGCAGGCAGAGGCTGCTGCAAAGGCAAATGAGGCACTGGCTGCTTATCGTGGTTCACAGAAGAATCAGACGGATGCTCTTACTCCTGTAAAGGTTCAGACGGAGAAGGAGAGAGGCAATGCTGCTGCTGCACAGGCTGCACTTAGTACATCGAAGAAGGAGACTGAGGATGCTTTGAGAGGCAAAAAGGGAAAATTACTTGATGCTCAAACTAATAATGCCAATGCCGGAGCTGCAGATCATAATGCTAGCGTTAACGTTAAGGGAGCGCAAGTTAGGCATATCAATTCGCAAACAGAGGGACAGAATCAGAGGAATGCCAACCAGAAGGAGGCTGATGATTTCAACACCAGGTATGTGAACGACCCTGTTTTCAAGAAACATGTAAACCAGTGGGCCAAGAATAATGGTATGGCTATCGGTGGTAATGATGGCAGAGGTGGCACTTGGGCGAATGAGAAAAATCGTCAGCAGGCTTCTAGATGGGCAAAGGCTAAGATGAAGTTAGACCGGACTCCTCCTTCTCGTAGAGGTAGGGGTGGCAGTAAAGTACCTCCTTCACGTAGAGGCGGCAGTAAGGTTCCACCATCAAGGAGAACAAAGTAACTGATTATTAATCAAAAAATAAGATAAGGTATGTTTGACGAGCAAGACAGACAATATTTTTATAATGAGTTCAAGAACAATGGCTATGAAGTAGGTAGCTATGATGACTTCAAAAAGGACTTGAATAACGAGGAAGATCGTAACTGGTACTACAATGAGGCCAAGAACATGGGGTATGATGTGGGAACACAGGCAGACTTTGACAAGATGGTGCTAGAGCCTGCTGCATCTGCTTCTGGTGGTGGTAAGCAGGTAGATGCTTCTGCTACGACTCAGAGTGTAGAGCAGAAGGCTTCTACTGAAACTAAGCCGCAGGTGGCTCAACCAGCAAAGAAGCAGGAAACAACAGACAAGGTTCCTGGTCTTATAGCAAAAGTTTTGGATATGATTCCTACTGGTGTTCAGACGAGCAACGGAACATATCAGCCATCACCAGAGATTCCTCAGCCAGTTGTAAAAGGTGAGGAAATGCCAGTGAAGGAAGAAGCTTCTTCTTCATCAGCTAATGCGGCTTCTCCTGAATCTAAAGAGGCGGCTCCTGTTACGACTCCAACTGGTGTGGTGAATAATGAGGGGTTGATGGATGCCAAACTTGCCAACTATCTGGAGAACTGGAAGCAGAGACCGGATAAGCAGGGCGATTACTTTGAGAATATGGTTGCCGACTTGTTGGCTGATGGCACTGCCAATAGCAATGAGGAGGCAGTGAGCATAGTGAAGTCTGCTCTGGGCAGATATGCCAACCGTTCGGCTATGGACGTTACCAACCAGGTAGTTTCTTCTTTGCCTGATGATACTGTGCAGGATGCAGAGAAGAGTATTGAAGCGCAATGGTATAGCCATGGTGTGCAGGATAAGTTGAAGCAGGAGGCAGACAGCATGGGTATCAGCTATGATGACTATGTGGGACTGTTCTTGAAGCCAGCTATGGTACAGAGTTTGGTTAACAAGTATGGTCCGAAATATCGTGACATCGCTGAGGGTATTGCTACACGCCTCTATTCGCATGATGAGAATGTACAGGACAGACTGATGAATCAGGACATCAATGATGCGCTTTCTAGCGTTATCAGTAAGTATGTGAATCCATCTGTAGTGGAAGAGTATAATAAGGCTCAGGAGGCAGGTAGCAAGGCATTCAACGAAGGTATGGAAGGAAGCCAGTTTATTCCGGCTAATCTTCGTCTAGGTACAGCACTTGGTGCTCAGTATGAGGCAAACGAGGCCAAGGATCCTGCAAAGGTGCTTTCTGGTTTGCAGAGGAAGTTTGGCAAGCTCTACCGGAATCCGGAGTTCCTGAATGATATGAGCAATGCGGCATTTAAGGTGATGCAGCGATATGGCTTGAATGGCACTCAGAGTAGTGATCCTAAGCAGTTCAAGCCGATGATTAATTCTGTTCTTAAGAATGAACTCGACCAGCTAGAGATTAAGGGTATGATGCCTAAGGGTAGTGCTGAGTACATCATGAAGACTGGTTTGGGTAACACTATTGTGGGTAAGATTACTCGCAAGGTTGTTCAGACGGACTACCAGAACTGGCTGGAGGATATTGCCAATCAGCAGTATCAGCCTGGCTTCTGGGAGAACGTGGCTAGTGGTGCTCTGACCTTTGCAGGAGATGCCTGGAGTTATTGGCTGCCGGGAGCCGCAGGTGGCAAGTTGACTAAGAGCATGGTAGCCAAGGCAGAGGGTAAACTGGCTGGTGACCTCATGGCTAAGGGTATGGAGCGCAGGGTGGCTGAGCGAGCTGCCAAGGTACTTATCGGTAAGAGTAAAGCCGCGGCTTTGAAGAGTGGAGCCGCGCATGGTGCTGTTACCTTTGGTGGTCAGTCTGCAATCTCGAAGCCTATTGATGAGATTTATCGTACAGGTCAGTTCGATGAGAATGGCAAGATTTACAATCCTTCTGTGGGTAAGGTTATCGCTAATACTTTGGGCGAGGTGGCTAAACAGACTGCAGTAGGTGCTATCATGCAGGGTGGAACCATCGCTAATATGCTAGGCAAGGGCAGAGGCTTAGCTACCAATATTCTGGCTGATATTGGTGGTAAGGTTGCGGATTCCGGTATTATGACCGGTCATCAGATGCTGGAGCGTATGGCGCAGGATCCGAACTTCAAGCCTACCGGTAAGGATGCTGCCGAGAGTTTCTTGGAGAGCATGGCTAACCTTACTGCAATCGGCTTGCCGGGCATGGTGGGCAAGTATGCTCGATTCAAGGACGCAAGGGAGTTTAACAAGAAGTTTGACTTCTCTGATCAGGATATTGCCGAGTTGAAGAGATTCGGCTATGATGGTCTTCGTGATGCTTTTGAGAAGATGGGCATCGGGGAGTATGCTGTGGTTGGTGAGAATGCTCAGCGACTTGATGGGCAGTTAACCCAGAAGTATATGGACCTGATGAACGACAAGAGTGTTCCGGAGGTGTTGAAGGCTAAGATGATGGCTGTTGTGGAAGGCAAGCGACCTTCTTCTTTCTCGCCTGTTGTAGATTCCATCATCGTGCAGCCGATGGATAATGGCAAGGTTTATCTCGAAACTTTGAACAAGGATGGCGGTGTTGTTGACAGAAAGGAGTATTCTTCTCTTGATGAGGCTCAGAAGGCAGATAAGAAACTGGAGTATGAGAAGACTCTTGGTTTGGCTTCTGTACTGGAAGGTGAGTTCCACAATGAGTTTACGCAGGAGCATCTTGATGGCTTATACAACAAGGCAGCCCAGAAATACAATATGGGTGAGAAATTGACGGATGAGGATAAGGCAGCGGTTTACCTTCATCAGAATGCAGGTGCCATCAAGGAGATTATGGATAAGCAGCAGAAGGGTATTATCCTTACTGACGAGGAGCAGAAGCAGGTTAACGCCTACCGTCATTATTATGACAGTGCTCTGGAGAATAGTTCTGTGATGAGGGAGTTTGTCAACACGTTTGAGGATTCCCATGGCGTGGCACGCGGTACACTTCGTAAGGCTTTGGAGTCGAAAGATAAGAAATATGCGCCTTTGGTTGAGTCTTATCTTAAGGAGCTTTACAATTCCATTGAACTGAAACGTGAAATGAAGCAGATAGAGGATGATAAAAAACGTATAGAGCAGGGCGATGTTGATGGCGCAAAACCAGCTACTCCTGTTGAGGGACCTGCTTCTGTAGAGGGTTCTGCTAGTGGTCAGGAGCCTCCAGTTTCAGAGGAACCTGCTCCATATCAAGACCATACCAACTCCGTACCAACTCCGAGTGATGCAGAAGTTGCTGCAAACCCTGCAAACTCTGCTGCTGAGGGTGCAGGAAATGAGCCTAAGGTTGCAAGCTCTGATGCTTTTGTTATGGGACAGAATGCCTATAAGAATGGGGATTCTGAGGCTTTGCAGGCTATCGACTATAATAGTGATTTAGCTACAGGACGTTTGAAGCGAGCGTTTGCTGATAACGAGAAGATGCCTGATATTGTAGCCAATGCCTATAATGAGGGTAGAGATATGGAGCAGTTTGTGGCTCAGCGTGCCAGTCTGACCCCGGCACAGAAAGAGGCTATCAGTAAGTATGTAGAGGCTATGGATGCCAAGAAGGGTGCTATTGATGCTCTGCAGCATGCTGATGATGATTATGGTGATGCCTTGAAGGAGCAACTGTGGCCATACCAGACGGAAGACGGAAACATCGTGCCAGCTACTCTGGATAGCGGAAAACAGGTCTTCCTGAAGAAGGCTAACGAATATGGTGGAGCCTTTGTTGTCATTCCTGATGAGCAGGGACAGCCTACAATTAAGCAGGTATCTAATGCCGAGATTAAAGAGGTAGGCACTTCTGTTTCTCTTGATGAATACATCGAAAATGCGGTGGCTCAGCAGAAGGATGCAAGAGCGCAGCAGTTTATCAGCCAGTTTGATGGTAGTGGCTTGAAGCCGAATGATCAGGTTACAGTTGCCATGGAGGAGGGTGATGCTAATGTCAATATGACCTTTGCCGGATATAGCGAGGACGGAAAAATTGTACTTACTGATGGTAAGGATTATCTTCCTTTGTCCAAAGAAGAGTTTGCAGCATGGCGCAAGAATGCGCTCGACAATACCATTAATCAACATTTGGATGCCGAGGATGCTAAACGCGAGCAGGAAGCAGTTTCTCAGGCTGAGGCTGATAAAAAGCAGCGTTATGCCAATGGCATCGTGGGGCTGAACGAGGGCCAGCCGGACTATTCTTCTAATGATACAGATCCAAATGTGGCGGCTGAGTATCTGCAGGAGCAGTTTGGGGAAGACCATGGCAAACTTTTGAATCTGGTTAATGGCAGCCGTGATGACATCGAAACGCAACTTGTCAACAAGAGAAGGGCTGCTATTGAATATCAGAACTGGCTTGATACCAATGCCGATCTTGACGGCGCAGGGGCGGATGTCGGTGAAGACGGCGTCTATCTGCTGGGCCAGAAACTCGGGGCTGACCTCGAAGATGCCGGATACACCGGTGGTGTTCTGGGCCGTCAGGGCAGTGATGGCGCTCATGGCGAAGACGCCGTTCATGGTCATGGCTTTGAGGTCGGCCTGAATGCCGGCGCCGCCGCTGGAATCGCTGCCCGCGATGGTAAGTGCAGTTTTCATGGGTTTGCTCCTTTAGATGATTTGTTCTGTCAGTGCCTTCAGCTCTTTGCACTCAGCCTCAATGTCCTCGGCGCTGAAGATCGCGCTCACGAGGGCCACGCCGTCCGCGCCGGAGCCTTTGAGTTTGAGGATGTTGTCTTTATGGATGCCGCCGATGGCCACGACCGGCACATCCACGGAGTCGCAGATCTCTTTCAGCCTGCCCTCCGGCAGGACATCCACATCGGTTTTGGTGTGGGTGGAAAATGCCGCGCCGACGCCCAGATAGTCCGCGCCGTGGGCCACGGCCAGCTGTGCTTCCTCGACGGAATGGGCCGACACACCGATGATCATGTCAGGGCCGACCTTGGCGCGGACGTCTGCGGCAGCCATATCTTCCTGCCCGACATGGATGCCGTCGGCATGGCATTTTATAGCGATCTCGACGTTATCGTTGATGATGAAGGGTACGCCATAGCTGCGGCAGAGAGCGGAAAGATCCATGGCTTCCTGCAAAAATGCCGCGTCGTTCAGCTCCTTTTCCCGCAGCTGGACGCAGGTGACGCCGCCTTTCAGCGCGTCTTCCACCTGCTGGCGGAGGGTCTCGCGGCCCGTCCACGCCCGGTCGGTGACGGCGTAGAGAAGCATGGTGTGTTTATCGCATTTCATAGCGTGCTCCTTCCTCGAGCTGTTCGGGGGTCATGTTGTAGATCGCGTCGATGATGTAATTGCGGTAGGTGGCGTTGCCGTCCAGCCTGGAAAGGCGGCTGTGAGCTGCTTCGCCCGCAAGGCCCATGGCGCAGACCGCCGCAGCGGCGGCTTCCAGAGGCTTGTCCGGGTTGGCCGCACAGAATGCCGCCGTCAGGGCCGAAAGCTGACAGCCGGTGCCGGTGACAGCGCTCATCATGGGATGGCCGTTGCGGATGCAGAAAGCCCGCTCTCCGTCGGCCACGATGTCGATGGCACCGGTGACGGCGACGACCGCCCCTGTGCGGGCCGCAAACGCTTTGGCGAATGCCACGGTCTTGTCCAGCGTCTCGTCAGTCACTTTGTCGGCGGTGTCGGCGTCTACGCCTTTTGTGGTGCCGCTGCCTGCCGCCAGCGTCCGGATCTCGGAGATGTTGCCCCGGATGACTGTGAACTTCACTTCCCGCAGGAGGCGCAGTGCCGTTTCGGTGCGCAGATGGGAAGCGCCTGCGCCCACGGGGTCCAGCACGACAGGACGGCCCAGCCGGTTGGCAGTGTGTCCCGCCAGCAGCATGGAGGGGATGGTGCGGCTGTTCAGCGTGCCGATGTTGAGGTTCAGCCCGGCACACAGCGAGGTGATGTCCTCGACCTCGGCGGCATCATCCGCCATGATGGGGGACGCCCCGCAGGCGAGGACGATGTTGGCACAGTCGTTGACGGTGACGTAGTTGGTGATGTTATGGACAAGCGGGCTTTTGGCCCGGACGTTGGCAAAGAGGTTCCGAAACATGGCTTCTCCTTCGAATCAGCTCAGGCTGGCCTGCATGGCGCGGAGTGCGCCTGCGCGGGAAAGTGCGGCCAGCAGTGCGCCTGCAATGATGGCACCGCCGGCGGTGGAGACGAGGAAGGGGACGATGTAGGCGTAGAACGCGATGTCACCGGCGCTCTTGCCCATCAGCAGGATGGCGACGGGGTAGGCACACAGACCGCCGAGGATGGAGGTGCCGAACACCTCGCCCACGAGGGTGGGCAGCAGCTTATTGGTCTTGTGGAAGACGATGCCGCAGAGCAGTGCGCCGAACATGCTGCCAGGGAAAGCCATCAGACTGCCCAGACCCAGCAGGTTGCGCAGCAGGGAGGCGACGAAAGCCACGCCCACGCCGTAGTAAGGCCCCAGCAGGACAGCGCAGAGGATGTTGACCATGTGCTGCACAGGGGCGCATTTGCTGCCGAAGACCGGGAAGGAGAAGACGCTGCCCACGACAGCGACAGCGCAGAACATACCGGCGAGGGCCAGCTTTTTGGCAGAATAGTGTTTCATAGTGAGTGCTCCTTTTCAATAAAAAATAAGTGCAGGGGCAGACCGCCGCTCCCGCACACGAACAGACCCGGCACACGCGCAGAGATGCCGGAAACGGAAGAAGCGGTCGAGGCTCACTGGCCTCCTCTCACGCCGGAACACGGCTTCCCATCGCATACAAAACCCCAGACTCAGGGCGCTCCCCCTCAGTCTGTGACGAGAAGCCGTTTTCTAAGCGTTGCACACCGCCTGAGCGGTCTTTTTGCTCGCATACGGCGTTGCTTCCCCTTGCAATCCACCAAGGATTGCTGCGGGAAACCGCCTTGTCTGCGGGCAAAAATCCTCGCCATTCGGCGCACCCCGCTTACGAAAACAGCTTCTAAACAAAAAAACAGGAGACGCCTTCTGCGGCGTCTCCTGTAAAAATCCATAAACAGTGTTATGACTTCCTACGGCGGCATTATCCGCATCAGGTGCAGAAACTGTCTGAAAACAATTTCTAAAGGGTCGAAGTTCGAGAACTCCCTCTCAGCCTGCTTCTACAAGCTCCCCTGTATTTGTTTGTCGGGAGTATTCTACACCCATCGGGGAGAAAATGCAAGGGTTTTCTTTTTTCGCCGCCTGT
>OLSQ01002022.1_pt1 | contig 15471 bp, 12 predicted proteins | sample 1672561 | NCBI WGS metagenome assembly OLSQ01 (sample SAMEA3136699, study PRJEB25190) | human gut metagenome | biome: human gut; feature: human-associated habitat; material: faeces | place: Austria | collected 2013 | reverse complement strand
CCGGCAGCGACGCCGCAAGCCCCGCCGACGGCAGCACGCCCGGTGGGCAGGAGAAGCAGAGCGGCAGCGCCGCGCTGTGGATTGTCCTCGCGGTGGTGATCGTGGCGGCGGCCACAGCTGTGCTGGTGATGAAAAAGAAAAAACAGTGAGAAAAGCGACCTCCCGACTGCGCCAGCGGCCGGGAGGTTTTATCATTCTGATAGGTTTTCCCGCGGAATTACACACAGATTACAGATGAAATGACGGTACGGTTCCGGACATGCTTTCCGATTTTTAACATGCCTACCAAAAATCGTCAAAAAAATGCTTGCCTTATAGATGAAAATGAGGTACAATGTACCCGTGTATGGAAAGCACATCCGGCTGAATTTTATTATGGCACGGCGAAAGGCGGCGGGGGAGCGTCCTCGCGGCGCGGTTGTCGTACCGAGATTTAACGAGAGAGGGAGTGCAAATGAGGAGAGTTATCACATTATTGCTCACTGTTGCCATGGCTCTGTCGCTGGTGGTCGTGGCGAGCGCCAGTCAGACTGTCTACCTGCGGGTGGACGAGGAGCAGAGCGGCAATACCGTCACGTATACTTTTACCCTGGACGCTTCCAAGTGCAACGGCGTTGGCGCAATGGAATTTTTTGTGGAGACGAAGGGCCTGAGCCTTACGGGAAAGCCCGTCTATAACAACCGCGGCACACAGTTGGACGCTGTGTTCAAGGTCGCGGATGGCGAGGCTGGCACTGGCGACTATCGTTTCTACGAAAACCAGAATTACTTCATCGCGTGGGGGGGCAATTCAACGCTGTCTACGCCCCGTGTGCTGCGGGGTGAGGTGGTGCTGGTCGCCCTGACCTACACGATCACCGACAGCGCCAACTATGGCCTGACAGTGAAGTCCGGAAGCTTCAAGGCCTGCTACAGCGGCGATAAGGCAATGACTGACCCCTATGCCTGCAAGGTCAGAACCGGCGACGTGATGAAGGGCGACGTGAATGGCGATGGTAAAGTGAATGCCACGGATGTCACAATGGCGAGACAGTACTATAGAGGCGTTTTGACTTTGACCCCGGAACAGATTGCCAGAATTGATGTTAAGCCGGATGGCAAGATTAATGCCACTGATATTACGCTTTTGAGACAGTATTATAGGGGAGTTATTACAGAGTTCCCTAACTAATAATTTGTGTTGAATTTTATAATTTTTTTAGGAGGACATTATGCGTAAAGTTTTATCTTGGATTCTTGCGCTTGTTATGGTGTTGATGCTCTGTCCCACTATGGCATATGCAGCGGATGGAATCAAATTGGAGGGCACTCAGAAAGACACAACCGTTACGGTAAAACTGGTCGTTCCGGAGTACAAAAATGTAATGATCAGCGAGTCTAAGATCGAGTTTGATAAGACTGCGTTGGAGTTGAAGAGTGTGACAGCCGGAACGTTTGCTCCGCTGGATTTTGAAGCACCTTCGATTAGCAAAGCAAATAACGATGGTTATGTGACTGTGGGCTTTACGAATGAGAGCCTTAATACTGCCACGTTCAAGGGCACCGTTGCGACTTTGGTGTTTGCGGTTAAAGATGGTGCGGCTCCTGGTAACTATAATGTGAAGTTGACTGAGTTGACCATGACCGCTAGCGACTATACCACGAATATTGCGGAAGCCGATGTTGCTAGCCTGCCTATCAGCTATGTTGTCAAAGTCGATGCTCCCCCCAAATACGTTGAAGAGATTAAGCTGAATGCGTCCGAGATTACGCTGTCCGTGAATGGCACGAGCCAGTTGACTGCGACTGTCACCCCCACTGACGCGGATAACACTGCTGTCAGATGGCAGAGCAAGAACACAAAGATCGCCACTGTTGATAACACCGGTAAGGTCACTGGCGTTAAGGTTGGTAAGACTGAAGTTACCGCTACCAGCTGTGATGGCACCAAGATCGTTGCCACTTGTGTGGTCAACGTCGTGGCCTGCACGCATGCCGGCACGATCAAGGCTGTTCCCGCCAAGGATGCTACTTGCACCGAGCCTGGTAACAAGGCATATTATGCCTGCACCGAATGCGGCGCCGCTTTCCTGGATGCCGAGGGTAATCAGTCTACCACTGTAGCCGCTCAGACTATCCCGGCTAAGGGCCATAAGCTGACCGAGACTCCTGCGGTGGAGCCTGATTGCAAGAATAACGGTAAGGCTGCCTATTGGACCTGCTCCGAGTGCCACAAGACTTTCGTGAAGAACGGCAATAAGCTGGTCGAAGTGACTGATATGAATCAGTTGGTGATTCCTTCCACTGGTGAACACAACTGGAAATTCGTTAAGGAAAGCGAGAAGAACGGTTACACCCTGCTGCAGTTCAAGTGTTCTGGCTGCAACACAGTCGAATGGGACGCTTTCGTTGGCTGTGATGTTTCCGTAACGCTGGTGAAGGACGAGAAGAGCAAGGGCGACCTCAAGGATGCTGATGTTACTGTCACTGGTAATGACGGTAGCATTAAGATGAGCGAGGGCAAAACTGCTGTCATTGAGAACGTGAATATTGCGGATGTCATTGGCACTGGCGCTGATGAAGATGCGGCGATTGCTGCTCTGAAGGAGAAGCTTGAAAATACCACCTTCACTGTCAAGGCTACTGCCAAGAAGTCCGGCTGGAAGTTTACCACCGACAAGACCTATGAAGTGAAGTTCGTTATCGATGATAACGGCAAGGTTAAGGCTGTTATTGAAGAGAATGGTGAGCAGACTCCCGTTGAGAAGCTGAGCTTCACCATCACCGGTAAGAAGAACACCACTACCTCAGGCGGCAGCGGCAACGGCGGCAGCACGACCACCGACACCACCAAGAACGATGGCAAGAAGGTGGAGTCCGGCAAGACCTTCGACGCTGGTATCGCCATGTACGTTGGCCTGTCCGTCCTGTCTGTGACCGGCGGCGCGCTGGTGATCGGCAAGAAGAAGGAGCGCTTCTAAGCTTCAGCTTCCCGTTGACACACTGATTTGAATCAAAAAAGAACACCCCGGTGGGGTGTTCTTTTTTTGCCCAGACTGACGAAAAGGTCTGTCATTGCGAGCCAGTGCTCACACTGGCTCGGCAATCCGTTTTCCTGCTGTATGACCGGCCATCAGCAGGAAATATCTTCCAACGTTTACACACCGCTAAAACGGTGAAAACTACGGTATGGCGGGGGTTGACAAGCCCCGGCGGGTCAGTATAATATAATATTTGGATAGATCACCTGCATAGAAAGGAAGCAATATGAGAAACATTACCTGCAGCATCGCCGACACCCGCAAGCGCGTGTTCGCGGAAGTGGCCAAAATGGCATATGACGAGGATTACTCCCGCATGGAGAAGCTGCCCTATGAGATCATGCCCGGCGAAAAGGCCACCGTGCGCGAATCCATCTTTCTGGAGCGCGCCATCGTGGGCGAGCGCATCCGCCTCGCCATGGGTCTGCCGTTGCGGTCGGTGTCCGAGCACAATCTGCTCAGCGACGGCGTGGAGGAAAGCGCCATCGCCGAGAAATATTACGATCCTCCCCTCATCAACATCATCAAGTACGCCTGCAACGCCTGTCCCCCCACCCACTACGAGGTGTCCAACATGTGTCAGGGCTGCCTTGCCCACCACTGCTACCACGCCTGCCCCAAGAACGCTATTTCCTTCGTCAAGGGCAAGGCCGTCATCGATCAGGAGAAGTGCATCAAGTGCGGCCGCTGCAAGCAGAGCTGCTCCTATCAGGCCATCATCAAGTTCGAGCGTCCCTGTACCGAGGCCTGCGGCATGAACGCCATCACCAGTGACGAGCTGGGCCGCGCCCAGATCGATCAGGATAAGTGCGTCAGCTGCGGCATGTGTCTGGTGAACTGCCCCTTCGGCGCCATCGTGGACAAGGGCCAGCTCTTCCAGCTGATCCACGCCATCAATCAGGGGCAGAAGGTGGTGGCCATCATCGCGCCGGCCTTCTGGGGTCAGTTCGGCGACAAGGTAACGGCGGGTCAGATCAAGGAAGCCATGAAGCAGCTGGGCTTCGCCGCGCTGGAGGAGGTCGCCATCGGTGCCGACCTGTGCGCCATCGAGGAAGCGGAGGAATTCATGGAGAACGTGCCGGAGAAGCAGCCCTTTATGGCTACCTCCTGCTGCCCCGCCTGGGCCATGATGGCGAAAAAGGAATTCCCCGGCATGGCGCCCTATATCTCCATGACCATGACGCCCATGGTGCTGACCGCCCGCCTGATGAAGCGGAAAGACCCCAACTGCCGCGTGGCGTTCATCGGCCCCTGCGCCGCCAAAAAGCTGGAGGCCAGCCGCCGCAGCGTTCGCAGCGAGGTGGACTTCGTGCTGACCTTCGAGGAGCTGCGGGGCATGTTTGAGGCCAAGAATATCGATTTCGACCAGATTCCCGACGCCCCCTCCCACTTTGAAGCCAGCGCCCCCGGCGTAGGCTTTGCCGCCAGCGGCGGCGTGGCCAAGGCGGTGGAGGACGTGATCCACCGTGAGCGCCCGAATATGGAGGTCAAAACCGTGTATGCCGAGGGCCTGCGGGAGTGCCGCCAGATGCTGCGGGTGGCCCGCACCGGCAAGTACGACGGCTATCTGCTGGAGGGCATGGCCTGTCCCGGCGGCTGCATCGCAGGCGCCGGCACCGTTCGGCCGCCGGAGAAATCCAAGGCGTGGCTGGAGAAGTACAAGGCCGCCGCACCGCTGAGCAATCCGCTAGAAACGGCGTATATCAAGGATCTGTCCCTGCTGCACGAGGACAGCGAGGAATGGGAACGGGTCAGCCATCACTAATCAATAAAAAAACCTGTCTTAGGCCGCTTGGCCTAAGACAGGTTTTTTCTTTATGGCGGGAGCTTACTGGATGCCCTTTACGGTATAGCCCGCGTCGGTGACGGCGGCGCGGATGGCCTCGTCGGTCACATCGCCCTCTACCACGGCGGTGCCGGAGGTCAGGTCAACGGTGGCCTTCACGCCGGGCAGGGCGGTCAGGGCCTTCTCCACATGAGCCACGCAGTGGGCGCACATCATGCCCTCGATGATAACGGTCTTTTTCATAGTCGGTTCCTCCTCATTGTCAGCAATATGTTCTGCCGCCGTGCCGGCGGCGCTGGGGACGGGTTTGGTTTTCGGCTTCCACAGCCGCAGACGCAGGGCGTTGGACACCACGCACACACTGCTGAGGGACATGCAGGCGGCGGCGATCATGGGGTTCAGCAGCAGCCCCAGCGCCGGATACAGCACGCCGGCCGCCACGGGGATGCCCACGCTGTTATAGAAGAAGGCCCAGAACAGATTCTGCCGGATGTTCCGCAGCACGGCGCGGCTCAGCTCTGCGGCAGAGGCCACGTCGGCAAGGCTGCTCTTCATCAGCACGATATCCGCCGATTCGATGGCGATATCGGTGCCTGCGCCGATGGCAAGGCCCACGTCCGCCTGCACCAGCGCCGGTGCGTCGTTGATGCCGTCGCCCACCATGGCCACCAGCTGGCCCTCTTTTTGCAGCTTCTCCACGCAGGCGGCCTTGTCCTGGGGCAGCACCTGCGCGATCACCTGATCCACGCCCACCTGGCGGGCGATGGCGTTGGCGGTGCGGGCGTTGTCGCCGGTCAGCAGTACCACCCGGCAGCCGGAGCGCTTCAGGGCGGCGATAGCCGCCGCGCTGTCAGGCTTCACGGTGTCGGCCACCGCCAGCATGCCCAGCGCCCGGCCCTGCTGGGCGAAGTACAGTACCGTCTTGCCGTCGTTGGCCCAGGTCTCCGCCTGAGCGGAAAACGCGTCGATGGGGACGCCGTTCTGCCGCATATAATCGGCGTTTCCGGCAAAGACAGTCTCGCCGTGGAGCGCCGCGTGAACACCGCCTCCGGGAACGGCGGCGAAGTCCTCTACGTCGCACAGGGGGATGCTCCGCTCCTGCGCCGCCTCGGTGACGGCGCGGCTGAGGGGATGCTCGCTGGGCTGCTCCACGCTGGCCGCCACGCACAGCAGCTCCTCCTCCGTAACGCCTTCCGCCGCCAGACAGTCGGTGAGACGGGGCTTGCCCTGGGTGACGGTGCCGGTCTTATCCAGCACCACGGTGTTGACCCGGCCCATCAGCTCCAGCGACTGGGCGGATTTGATGAGGATGCCGTTCTCCGCCGCCTTGCCTGTGCCCACCATGATGGCCACGGGGGTGGCAAGACCCAGTGCGCAGGGGCAGGAGATCACCAGCACGGCGATACCCACCGACAGGCAGAACTGCACGCTCTGGCCGCCTACGAAGGCCCACAGCAGCGCCGCGATCAGGGCGATGGACATGACCACCGGCACGAACACGCCGCTGATTTTGTCCGCCAGACGGGAGATGGGCGCTTTACTGGAGGAAGCCTCCTCCATCAGCTTCACGATCTGGGACAGGGTGGTGTCCGCGCCTACGCGGGTGGCCTCCAGCTCCAGATAACCGCTCTGGTTCACGGTGGCGGAGGTAACGGTATCGCCTACCGACTTCTCCACCGGCAGGCTCTCGCCGGTGATGGCGGACTCGTCCACCGAGCCGCTGCCGGACACCACCACGCCGTCCACAGGGATCTTGCCGCCCTGACGCACCACCACGATATCGCCCTTCTGGATATCCTCCGCCGGGACGGTGACCTCCACGCCGCCCCGCTTCACCACGGCGCTGTCAGGAGCCAGCGCCAGCAGGGCGGAAATGGCGTCGGTGGTCTTGCCCTTGCTGCGCTCCTCCAGGTATTTGCCCACCGTCACCAGCGCGCAGATCATGCCCGCCGACTCGAAGTACAGCTCCGGCATGCCGGATACCTGTCCCGCCGCCAAGCGCACCATTTCGATCAGGCTGTACACCAGCCCGGCGCTGGCGCCCAGCGCCACCAGCGTGTCCATGTTGGGGCTGCGGCGGAACAGTTGGGAGAAGCCCACGGTGAAATAGCTGCGGTTCAGGATCAGAATGGGCACGCAGAACACCAGCTGGGAGATGGCGTGGGTCAGGTGGCTGGCCGTCAGGAAGCCGGGCAGCGGCAGCCCCATCATATGGCCCATGCTGATATAGAACAGGGGCACCAGACACACGATGGACCACACCAGACGGCGGCGCATTTTCGCCAGCGCCGCGTCCTGCTCCTTATGGACGTTCTGCTTCACGTCGGATGCCCGCTTCGCGCCGTAGCCGCCGCTCTCCACCGCGGAGATGATCTGCTCCGGCGTCACCTGCTGCGGGTCGTAGTCCACCATCATGGTGCCCAGCATCAGGTTCACCACCGCGCTGTTGACGCCGGGCAGAGAGCCCGCCGCCTTTTCCACATGGGCCGAGCAGGCCGCGCAGGTCATGCCTGTTACCACAAATTTTTCTTTCATCACGCCGCCTCCTTATTTCATCAGCTTTTGCAGCGTGGTCACCAGCTCGTCGATGACCGCGTCGTCCCCCTGACGGATGCCGTCCGCCACGCAGGTGCGGATGTGGGTGGTCAGCAGTTCCTTGCTGAAGCTGTTCAGCGCCGCGCTGACGGCGGATACCTGAATGAGAATATCGGGGCAATAGGCGTCCTTTTGCAGCATGTCCTTTAATCCCCGCACCTGCCCCTCGATCCGGTTCAGGCGGTGGGTCAGGCGCTTCTGCTCCTCGTCAGAGCGGTGCTTCGTCTTTTGACAATGGCAGCAATCCATAGAGCATACCTCCTGGGGGTATATTTTGATGGTGGCATTATATACCCCTGTAGGGTATTTGTCAACGCTTTTCTTTGGGCTTACACAAAAGCGCCATGATAAGGCCAAACACCACCGCCGCGGCGATGCCGCCGGCGGTGGCGGTCAGCCCGCCGGCGAGAACGCCCAGCAGTCCTTTTTCCTCCACCGCTTTTGCCACGCCCCTGGCCAGCGAGTAGCCGAACCCCGTCAGGGGCACGGTAGCGCCAGCCCCGGCCCAGTCCACCAGCGGCTGATATACGCCCACCGCCTGTAGGATCACGCCCGCCACCACGTAGCCTGACAGGATACGGGCGGGGGTCAGCTTCGTCAGGTCGATGAGCACCTGTCCCACGGCGCACAGCAGCCCGCCGCAGAGAAAACACCACAGATAGTCCATAGTACCTCCTTATTGCTCCGCCGACAGCACCACCGCGTGGCACACCGCCGGCATGGTCTCCTTTTGAAACACGGTGGTGGGGCTTTGCAGCGCCCCGGTAGGGGCGAAGATCATCCGCTTCCACCGGCGGCTTTTCAGCCCCGGCAGCAGGTAGGCGCACAGCACCGAGGCGCTGCATCCCGCGCCGGAGCCGCCGGCATGCATGTCCTGCTTCTCCCGGTCGAACAGCAGCAATCCGCAGTCGGTATAGCGGCTGTCCATGTTGAAGCCGCCCCGGGCCATCAGATCCTTTACCACGCTGTGGCCGATGGCGCCCAGATCGCCGGTGACGATCAGGTCATAGTCCTGGGGCGTGGTGCGGGTATCCCGGAACAGGGTCTCCAGCGTGTCGATGGCCGCCGGGGCCATGGCCCCGCCCATGTTGCACTCGTCGTTGACGCCCATGTCCACCACCCGGCCCATGGTGGCATGGGTGAGATACGGCCCGTCGCCGCTGCGGCCCAGAATGCAGCAGCCCGAGGCGGTAGCCGTCCACTGGGCGGTGGGGCACCGCTGGGAGCCGTAGGGGAGTGGCATGCGGTACTGCCGCTCGGCGGTGCAGTAATGAGAGGAGGTCACGGCCGCTGCCACGTGGGCCGCGCCGCCCTGTAACAGCATGGCTGCCAGCGCCAGCCCCTCGCCCATGGTGGCGCAGGCGGCGTACAGTCCGGCCACGCTGAAGGGCTGGTTCCGCAGGGCAAAATTGCTGGCGGCGCATTGGTTCAGCAGGTCGCCCGCCAGCACCAGCTCCACGTCCTCCGGCCCCATGCCGCCCCGCTCCAGCGCGTGGCCCAGCGCCCGCTGCTGGAAGATGGATTCCGCCTTTTCCCAGCTGGCCTGTCCGCAGAAGGAGTCCGTCTCGATCTCGTCAAAATAGCTGCCCAGCGGGCCTTGCCCCTCCAGCTTGCCGCCGATGCTGCCCCATGACAGTACGCTGATGCCGCCGGAAAAGGCCACCGTCCGCCCGGTTCGATGCATTTCCATTTGCTTCACCTCACAGTTTTCCGGTAGTATGTGGAGACGTGGGGAGAATATGTATCCGGCGGCAGTCCGCAGCGCGTTTTCTTGCGCATACCCTTGCACGGGGGAAAAATCTATCGTATAATAAAGTCAATCAAAAACGGAGGATGGCTATATGTACGAAAACGGCAAGATCTATATGGGTCTGGCGGACGACCAGCGGGTGGAGCTGGCACTGAACATGTGCAACCGTCACGGCCTGATCGCCGGCGCCAGCGGCACCGGCAAGACCATCACCATGAAGGTGATGGCCGAGTCCTTTTCCGATGCGGGCGTGCCCGTGTTCCTGTGCGACGTAAAGGGCGACGTGGCGGGTATCTGCGCGCCCGGCGTCAGCAACGAGGGCATGGAAAAGCGCATCGACAAATTCGGTGTCCGCGATACCTTTACCTATAAAGCATACCCCACCACCTTCTGGGATATCTATCAGGAGGGCGGACATGCCGTCCGCGCCACCGTCAGCGACATGGGCCCGGAGCTTTTGAGCCGCATTCTGGGGCTGACTCCGGCGCAGGAGGGGATCCTGCACATCGTGTTCCGCATTGCTGACGACAAGGGTCTGCTGCTGATCGACCTGAAGGATCTGCGGGCCATGCTGACCTACGTGAACGAGCACCGCTCGGAGTACATGATGACCTACGGCAACATCACCTCCCAGTCCGTGGCGGCGATCCTCCGGGCGCTGCTGCCGCTGGAGCAGCAGGGCGGCGACCTGTTCTTCGGCGAACCGGCGCTGGACATCCGGGACTGGATGCGCACCGACGCCGACGGACATGGCATGATCAACGTGCTGGACTGCGTCAAGCTGGTGCAGAACCCCACCCTGTACGCCGGTTTCCTGCTGTGGATGCTGTCGGAGCTGTTCGAGAATCTGCCGGAGGCCGGTGATCTGGACAAGCCCAAGCTGGTGTTCTTCTTCGATGAGGCTCACATGCTGTTCCGGGACGCGCCTGCCGTGCTGCTGCAAAAGATCGAGCAGACGGTGAAGCTGATCCGCTCTCGCGGCGTGGGTGTGTTCTTCGTCACCCAGAGTCCCAGCGATATTCCCAACGCCGTGCTGGCCCAGCTCTCCAATCGGGTGCAGCATGCTCTGCGGGCCTATACCCCCGCCGAGCTGAAGGCCGTCCGGGTGGCGGCGCAGGCCTTCCGGGCCAACCCGGCCTTTCAGGCGGAGGACGCCATCATGGAGTTGGGCGTGGGCGAAGCGCTGACCTCCTTCCTGGACGAGGGCGGCGTACCCGCCATGGTGCAGCGTACCAAGATCATCTGTCCCCAGAGCCTGATGGCCGCACCGGAGCCCATGGCCCGCGCCAAGGTGCTGATGCGGGACGGCATGGAGAAATATGACGACTACGTGGACAATCTGTCCGCCTATGAGGTGCTGACGGAGGAGGCCGAAAAGGCGGAGACCGCCAAGCAGGAGGAGGCCGACCGCAAGGCCCGTGAGAAGGCGGAGGCCGAGGCGAAAAAAAAGCGTCTGAAAGAGGAAGAAGCCGACAAGAAGCGGCAGCAGAAGTTGGAGGACGAGGCGCGCAAGCGCCAGCAGAAGCTGGACGATGAAGCACGCCGCCGCCAGCAAAAGCTGGAGGATGAGGAGCGCCGCAAGGCCGAGCGCCAGCAGGAAAAGGCGGAAGCCGAGGCCAAGCGTAAGGCGGAGCGCCGTGCAGCCAAGATTGAAACGCAGCTGATCTCCGCCGGAGGGCAGATCCTCAAGCGGGGTCTGCTGGGCGTGTTGAAAAAGAGATAACAAAGGGCCGCCTGACATAAGAAAACATACGGCAAAGGGTCGGCCTGTGGCCGACCCTTTGCCAACTTTTGCTTGCATCTGTTGGGGAAGTCTGGTAAAATAGACGGGTATCCGGGTGTAGCGAAGTTGGTATCGCGCCTGCTTTGGGAGCGCCGTGGCGGTATCCGGGACAGAGTAATATGAAACGCCGGAAAGCCTTGTAACACCTGCGTTTGTGGGACTTTCTCCGATTGCCGAAAGCGGCATAAAAGCAGCTTTGACCACAGGAATGACCACAGACAGAAAAAACTTTATTTTTATCACTCGCCGTGGTATCATGGCAGAAACTGAATATCCGGGTATAGCGAAGTTGGTATCGCGCCTGGTTTGGGACCAGGAGACCGTGCGTTCGAGCCGCACTACTCGGACCAAAACCCCTCTGAAATCGTTGATTGCAGAGGGGTTTTTTTTATTCATTGTCTATTGCGGCGTAAAATTTGATAGGAATTATAAAACTTACGGTTGATCCCATATATATTTCAAGCTTCTTAAAAGGGCCGTTAATTACTTTTGCCTTTATATTTTGCAGAGCTATCTTGAAAACCTTGCAAAAAGAGCGTATAATATACTAACGGCAAGTCTTAAATGTCTTGTCTATGAGATTGCCGTGTGACTTCACACGGCTTTATTATGTTGTAGGCAACATATATTTATATAAAAAGTGACCGGCGAAGGGAGGCATAGCTTCATGTCGAAGCAGAGCAAAATGACTGGTGCAGATTATCTTCTCCTATTGCTATATTTAGATAATTGTAGCGCAATTAATGGCGCAATCAGAATTACAAAAATGATGTTTTTATTTAATATGGAAATTGTTCCCGTCCTTAAAAAGAAAGGGGTTTCCATTTGCGATGAAGATCTTCCTAAGTTTTCGGCATACAATTACGGTCCATTTTCCAAGGATGTTTATGAGCAGGTAGAACTATTTCAAAGCATAGGATTTATCAAGGTCAAAAATCTATATGCAACTGAAGAAATGTCTGAAGTTGATGATTGGGAAGAAAGTGCATTTGAAACTGAATTTTCTGAAGGTTCGTGTCAGTATTCAAGTAACCAGGACGGAAAGTTTATGCAATATAAGCTTTTGAATCTCGGAAAGAAGTATGTTGAGAGTGAAATAATACCGCAACTAACAAATGATCAGTTAGCTGTTTTAACGACCTACAAGCAAAGGATAGTTCATACATCTCCAAAAATGATTTTAAGGTATGTGTACACTAAATACCCTGAGATGACAGAAAACTCTCTTATTAAAGATGAGGTATTGGGGAAATGAGTATATATACTTTTTCAGAAGCTGAATTGAGATCTCGCTTTATAAAAAATATAGGTAATAGAGATGATATCGACGTCTATATAGAAGTACCTGTTTTTTGTCGTTCTGTTGATTTAGTAATACAAGAAAAACAAAATGCGGAAATTTTTGCGATAGAATTTAAATTGCATGATTGGAAGCGAGCAATACAACAGGCTCAAAGCGTAGGACTGTGCTTTGATTATCTATATATTTGTTTACCCAAGCCAAAGACAAATTCTTCAGCAAGCAAAATTAGTGATACATGTATATCGAATGGCGTGGGACTTATTTTCTATGATACAGAACTCAATGAATTCTTCATAGAAGTCGAAGCTTCAAAGACTGCTGATGTTTGGGAAAAAGAACGTTGCCGTATTGTCAACTATTTGGAGGCTAAGAGAGATGAAGCAACAACATCTAAAAATTCTTAGATATAATACGGGCACTGATAAAAAAGCTTTCGTACAGTTCAAAGATTTCTTTGACGCGGCAATTTTTAACGCAACAATAGTTGCCTATAGCGGCGCCTCAGTCGCCGATTTGATTTCAATGCATAGCCGGAGATATATTATTGATCCGCAGACTCATATTTTCCAACAAGAGTTGTCTGCGTATACTACCGAAAACAAAAAAACTCACATTCCGGCAATAAAAAAATCGGTAACAAAATATTTAGAAAAAATGCCTGCTGCTCTCGCTGACAAGATTCTTAAATTACACCAAAAGCCCGAGCCTGAACTCATTGCCCAAAACCTTGATGCATTAGTAGAGTGCGTGTATGCTTTTCAAACAGAATTTGTAAACACATTTATTGTGCAAAAAGAGTATGATAAGTATTTGAAATTCGCTAATATGGGTCCTCGTCCCAAACTTGTCATTGCTCCATATTTTATGATAAAATCCGAAGATTCTTATTCAGAAAAGCAAATGTGGTTATATTATAACAGAGTCTGCTTAGAGAAGACAATTGCACTCAACGAGCAGCAAAAAGAGGAAGAAATTGCTGCTCAATTAGTCCTTGAAAAGGATGTACTTTCTGAAGAATTCATTGAAATGGTCGCGTCCACATATGATTTTGCAGGCTACGAATATATCTTTATTTGGCTTGATGATTTCAATGCCTTTGAAACTAAGGTAATGTATAATGAATTGTTTTCCAAGCTACTCAAAGCATTGAATAATATTGGAAAAAAGCCTATCATGGCATATGGTGGTTATGAATCTATAATTTTATGCAATACAAACAGCCCTGCTCGTTTGTACGGTGTTGCTCAGTCTGTAGGGTATGGTGAATATCGTGCAATCACACCTGTGGGTGGTGGTATGCCTGTAAACAAATACTATTTTCTTCCGACACATTGCCGAATGCGGTTTGATGATGTTGCTCGTATTTTGTCCGAGCACGGTTATTTTAGCGCAAGCAAAAGCGAAAAAGAACATGCACTTGACTATTACAGGGATATTTGCAATTGTGGTATTTGTCATGAAATTATAAGAGATGATATAAATGGTTTTTCTGCGTATAACGATTCTATCCCTTACACAGTAAAAACAAGGAATGGGATTCTAACTAAAAACCGACCAACTACTGATGCAACTCTCATTGCTGCTATTCATTTCTTGAACTGTAAAGTTTTTGAGTGGAACTATATTGAGAATGAAGATTTATCAACAGTTTTAGATAACTTGAAAAGTTGCTATGCCCAATATCAACCCAAACTTGCTGGTCATATAAATAAATGGTGTGAGATTTATGGCAAATAAACGAATTAAGCGAGTCATTATTGCAGGGGCAGGTTTTTCTGCCCCTGCAAAACTGCCAATTCAAAGCAGAATTATTGATAGAATGGCAGAAGTTCCGGAAATGGATTTTTTAACTGGAAAAATGCCCGAAGAGAGTATGACTTTTCTTGATGCGTTTATCACCGTTGGTCTATTTCTTTTAGATAATTACGCAAAGAAAGACTATACTGAATACCGTGTGAAGTATCAAAAATTGGTGGATAAAGATTTGGCATATAGAACATTCTTTGGTGCACAAGAAATTGACTTCAAATCATTGTGGTCAGAAGAAACATCCAAAACATTAAGCAGTATCTTTTCGGATGAAGCCGCTCATAGTAAGCATGTGAGCAATTACTATTCAGAAGTATATTCTATTCGCGAGAATATTCGAAAGGCAATTCAAGACGAAAAAATTAATGTTAATCTTGAGGATGTATTTACTGCATTTGATAAGTCAATAATTGCGCGAGAGCATCTACATGGTTATACATATGCTCAAATGGATAAAATTCGTTATTCTATTATGCGCTTGTTTATCTATTACTTTTCTAAAAGCGTCCTTGAACACGATTTTGCGCATAAAGATTATCAAGCATTCTTTGGTTATCTCAAAAAGCACCGAACAATTGAACCACCGACAATAATTACAACCAATTGGGACACTTTAATTGAAAGCTATTGCAACAAATATTCTGTCGATTATAGTTATGGATTTTTACAACCCTATACTTCCGATTCTATTAGACACACAGCCAAAAACTACGATTTACTACTTCTCAAAATTCACGGTTCCGCAAACTGGCTTCGTTGTTTGAATTGCGGTTCGATTTCTATTTTTGAAAAAAGCCATGCAGCAACTTCTTTATTTGAGGATAATCGCACAGAAAAGTGTCCTGTCTGCGGACACGAAAAAACAGCTCATGGCGCGTCAATGCAACCGGAATTAATAACACCTACAATGATGAAATCTCTTTCAAATCAGTTATATACAAATTTGTGGTCAAGTGCAGCACAAGAGCTACGTGATGCTACACATATCATTTTTGTTGGCTATTCCCTGCCAATTGCCGATTTTGAGTTCCGTTATATGCTACAAAAGAATGTAACCAGTTCCGCAAAGATTGATGTCATTTTGACACCGAATAGCAATCCAGACTTAGTTGCTAATAATTTGAAAGATTTATTGCCATCAAAACGGTACTTGGACGCTTTCCCGAAGAATAAGGTTTCGTTTTATTACGAAGGGTTTGGACCATATTTTTCGTTAAGCAAGTAATCACATGTGGTTAAACTATTTAGTTTTTTACATAGCATATCATTTAGACATTTCGTGAGGTTCTGTTCTTGAATTGTCCCGATAATTTCATAATCCATCTCCTATCAACATAATTACCGGCATGGATACCAATTACTGTAAGCGTACAATAATCACCCGGCCCGAACAAAGTTACGGCAGAGTCCCGTTCGCGGAACTCT
>OLSQ01002016.1_pt1 | contig 15486 bp, 11 predicted proteins | sample 1672561 | NCBI WGS metagenome assembly OLSQ01 (sample SAMEA3136699, study PRJEB25190) | human gut metagenome | biome: human gut; feature: human-associated habitat; material: faeces | place: Austria | collected 2013 | reverse complement strand
GCCTTTGCCACTGAAATCAACTGGGCTGATCTGGAAGCGCAGAGTGCAGAGACCGTCGCCAAGGGAGAATTTGTCACTTTTGATGAAATTTCCATCAAAATGTGGATGCCTACCGTTCTCTCCGCTGTGGAGCTGACCGACGAGGATAAAGAAGGCGGCTACATCGGCTATTACATGACCGAAGACGAATCCGCCGCCATCGCCGTGGTGTATGCGGATGTGGACGGCATGTCTCTGGAAGACTACAAGGCCGCGCTGGCTGACAACGGCGCCACCGAGGTGGAGGACGTGACCGTGAACGGTCTGCCTGCTGTGACCTACGTTCTGGAAGAAAGCGATACCGCCTGCATCGCCTTTACGACCGAAGCCGGATATGTTCTGGAGGTTGCAGGCTCTCCGAAGTCCGACGAAGGCTTTGCCGCCATCCTCTCCTTCGTGATGGCTTCCATTCAGTCCGCTGAGGGCGAATAATTTCGGTTCCTTTTTCAAAAGGCTCTGTCACAACAAATGGTTGATTTTTGACGAGAAATAGCGTATAATAATAGTAAGAAACAGTACCACCGAAGGAGGTAATTGGATATGCCTACTATCAAAGACGCATTAGATATTATCGGTAAGTTGACTGTCGCAGAGCAGGAAAGCCTTAAAACAATGCTTTTAAGTCCTGCCTTTGTAAAGTCTTTGAATATTGAAGATTTCGTAGCAAAGGAACGCTTTGCAAATGGTCGTGTATGCCCTCTTTGTGGCTGTATCCATGTGGTTCGCAATGGTCATCGTAAAGATGGCACACAGCGATATGTATGTAAGGATTGTGGCAAGTCCTTCGTGATTGCTACGAACTCCATTGTGTCTGGTACAAGAAAAGACTTGTCCGTGTGGGAGCAGTACATTGATTGTATGATGAATGGCTTATCCATTCGTAAGACTGCTGTTGCTTGTGGGATTCACAGAAACACCGCATTCCTTTGGAGACACAAGATTTTGGATGCACTTCAGAATATGGCAGACGATGTTACCCTTGACGGCATTATTGAGGCTGACGAAACTTTTTTCGCCATCTCGTACAAGGGCAATCATAGCAAGAGTAAGACATTTGCTATGCCACGCAAGGCTCATAAGCGTGGTCATTCTACACATATCAGAGGCTTGTCCCAAGAAAAGGTATGTGTTCCTTGTGCGGTTAATAGGAATGGCTTGTCTATCTCCAAGATTACGAATACTGGTAGAGTTTCTACAAGAGATTTACATCATATTTATGATGGTAGGATTAAGACCAATTCCACTCTTGTTACGGACAAGATGAACTCCTATGTGAGATTTACAAATGCCAATGGCATTGACCTTGTGCAGTTAAAGACTGGCAAAGCCAAGAAAGGCATTTATAATATCCAACATATCAATAGCTACCATAGCCAGCTAAAGAGGTTTATGCGTGGCTTTAACGGTGTTTCTACCAAGTATCTGAACAACTATCTTGTGTGGAATAACCTTGTAAATTACGCCAAAGAAAGCGACATGGAGAAAAGGAACATCTTCTTAACTTTCGTTTTGGCAACATTGAAAACTGCTAAATGCAGAGATTTATCAAACAGACCAGCAGTTCCTCTGGTCGCCTAATTAGAATTTGTGGAGATGATAAGATGGTCAATATAACAGATGTAAAACAGATTCTTCAATTTGCAATAGATGCGGAGATTAAAGTCTTTCTTGATGGTGGCTGGGGTGTAGATGCTCTTCTTGGATATCAGTCAAGAGCCCATAACGATATTGATATTCTTGTAGAAAAGAAAGATTATCAGAACTTTATAGAGATGATGAAAGCTAATGACTTTTATGAGATTAAGATGGAATATACAACATTGAACCATACTGTATGGGAAGATGCGAAAAACAGAATTGTTGATTTGCATTGTTTTGAATATACGGGCGAAGGTGAAATTCTTTATGAGGGGGATTGTTTTCCGATAGAAACTTTTTCGGGCAAAGGAAAAATTGAGGAGATAGAGGTTTCCTGTATTGAACCATATAGTCAAGTAATGTTCCATCTGGGATACGAGTTTGATGAAAATGATGCACATGATGTGAAGTTATTGTGTGAGACACTTCATATCGAAATTCCAAATGAGTATAGATAACTACAAATTCCAGTTTGTCGCATATGCGTCCGCCTTCGGGCAGGGCGCTTTTATTATGCCCGAAGGAGGTGATTACCCATGATCTGCGTATTCCCATCGGACGCTACCGACTTCGCCGGCAACGGTCTGTGCGTCCTCACGCCCACAGCCTGCTCCGTCACTGAAACCCTCAACGGCGAGTGGGAGCTGTCCATGATACATCCGCTGGACGAGCGCGACAAGTGGACGTACCTGCAGGTCGGCAGCATCATCCGCGCTCCTGTGCCTGCCGCCATGACGCCCCGTGTGTCGCTGGTCAGACAGACCACCGGCTGGTCGGTGTACACCATCACCACCAAATCGGGCAAGCTGAACCTCCGCTCCGGCCCCGGCACGAACTACAAGCGGCTGGGTCAGTATGCCAAGGGCAAGGAGGTCGTGCTCATCGCCAAAACCAACGACAGCTGGTATGAGGTGACCGCCCCGGACGGCAAGCACGGCTACATGTCCACGGAGTACCTGACCTTCGCCCGGACGGAGGGCTCGTCCACCACAGCAACCGGGCAGGTCGTGGAGCCGCGGCAGGTGCGCGACCAGCCCTTCCGCATTTACCGCGTCGTGCCCACGCTCACCCAGGTGGAGGTATATGCCCGGCATATCTTCTACGACCTCATGGACAACATGATCCTCAGCTACAAGCCGGAGGGACCCGTGGGCGGCACGACTGCCGCGCATGCCGTCCTCGACAGGTGTGAATCGGCCCATGACTTCACCATGTACACAGACCTCACCGGCACGGCAGATGACCTTGCCTTTGAGCATATCAACCCGGTGGAAGCCATGCTGGGCGACGAGGGTATCGTCAGCAAGTACCATGCCGAGCTGGCTCGGGACTGGTACGATGTGTACCTCGTTAAGCGCGTGGGCCGTGACACGGATGTGGAAATCCGTCAGGGCAAGAACCTGCTGGGCATCAGCTATGATCTGGATGAATCCGGCGTGGTCACGCGCATCGTGCCCACCGGCGAGGACAAGGACGGCCATGTGCTGTATCTCCCGGAGAAGCACATCGACAGCCCGAACATCGGGGCTTATCCCCATGTGAAATGGGGCCACCTCGCCGTCAGCGACGCCAAGGAGGATGATGACACCAGCAAGAGCGAGGTCTACAGGAAGCTGCGGGAGACGGCGCAGACCGAGCTGGACAACGGCTGCGACCTGCCCATGGTCACGCTGGATGTGGACTTTCTGAGCGTGGACGATACCGAGGAATACCGCGACTTCGGCATCCTGCACAGCATCTACCTGGGCGATGCGGTGCGTGTGGCGGTGCCCAGGCTGAGGCTAACCGTTGCCCTGCGCATGACGCAGTACACCTACGACTGCCTGCTGAGAAAGTACACTTCCTGCACCCTCGGCACGGCGCTGGATGGTGTGGAGGGCAGCATGATCTCCGCCAGCCAGTTGGCGGCGGGCTCCATCGGCGGCATCAAGCTGGCCATGGGCTCCATCGGCACCGGGCACCTGCAGGACGGCTCAGTCGGCTCCCTGCAGGTCAGGACGGCAGCGATTGGCTCGGCGCACATCCAGCAGGCCGCCATCGGTGAAGCACATATTCAGAATGCCGCTATTACTACAGCGAAGATTGAGGATTTGGCTGTCACCCGGGGCAAGATCGCGGAAGCCGCCATCGGTGCGGCCCAGATCGAGGATGCCAGCATCACTCGAGCGAAGATCGGAGAGGCTGCCATCGGCTCAGCACAGATCGAGGAAGGCATCATCACTTCGGCCCATATCGGCGCGGGTGAAATCCAGGAAGCCAATATCCATGACGGCGCGATCACCCACGCGAAGATCACGGACGGCGCGATCCGCAACGCGCACATCGAGAACGGTGCCATTGACAGCGCGAAGATCGCGGACGCCGCCATTCAGAACGCGCACATTGCCGGGGCGGCGATTGATACCGCCAACATCCGGGACGGCGCGATTGCCAACGCGAAGATTGCGGATGCCGCCGTGACCCGCGCCAAGATCGCTGATCTGGCAGTCGGCTCGGCGCAGATCGATGACCTTGCCGTCACTACCGCGAAAATCGCACAAGCGGCGATCACCAATGCTCAGATTGCCAACGCCGCCATCGACACCGCCAAGATTGCGTTGGGCGCGATCACCGCCGTGCTCATTGAGAAAGGCGCGGTAGGTACGGCACAGATCGCGGACGGCTCCATCACGGATGCTAAGATAGTCGAGCTGACCGCCAACAAGATCACCGCAGGACAGCTGTCCGTGGAGCGGCTCATCATCCGGGGCAGTGAGCAGAGCATCATCTACGCCATCAACAACATGGGCGAGCTGGTTTCCACGCAGGTGGACACCATCGACGGCTATGTGCTCACGGAGCGCACCATCACCGCCGACAAGATCGTGGCGCACAGCATCACGGCGGCAGAAATTGCCGCAAAGACCATCACCGCCAACGAAATCCTCGCCGGGACGATCACCGGCAATGAAATCGCGGGCGAAACGATCACCGGCGCGAACATCAAAGCTGGCACCATCACCACGTCCCATGTGTCTTCTGATTTTGGAGAAACCCTCGATCTGAGCAGCAATGCGGGTATCAACCAGCGGGTTCAGAAGGTGTATGAGGACATGAATGTGCTGGCCCAGAATCAGGCAGAGCTTGTCGTCGGCACACAGACAGCCGCCACGGCGGCATGGACGGGGGTGTCCTCACTGTCCGTGCTGACGGACGGAACGCAGATCACCTACTGGCTACCGCAGACCAGCAGTTCGAGCGCAACGCTGGACCTGACGCTGAAGGATGGCAGCACGACCGGTGCGATTCCGCTGTACTACGGCGGTACGACAAGGATGTCCACCCAATACCCCGCGGGAAGCGTGCTGCACCTGACCTATCGGGAGAATGTGATCATCGGCACCATCGCCATTGCAAAGGGCTGGTGGGCAGACGCCAACTACGACAGCAACACCTATGACCGCATTCGCATGAGCAACTCGGTGCTGGCCAAATCCGCGATTACCACTTCCCGGATCATCGTCAGTGATGAAAGCGGGTATTTCCATCTGGCCGCGTCCAAGCCCTTCCTGATCTCCAAGCCCATCCTCTGGGCAGCCTCGTCCTTTTCGGCAGGCTATTACGGCTCGAACAATTACCTGTCGTATCCCAACTGCACGCTTCGCAACAACCTGCCCGGATTCACGGGTACCACCCAGAAAACCTGCTACATTGTCGGTCGGCTGAACGGAGAGATGTTCACGCCCACCAGTACGCTGTTTACAACGGACGTGCCTGATGAGGTGGACGGTCTGGTCTACATCGCACTGGGCATCATGGTATCCGCCTACGGCATCTACCTCTACCCGGAGCATCCCATGTTCAGCTTTGTGGGCGATTCCTTCAAGAATCTGAATCAGGTAGCCTTCGAGGCCCCGGCAGAGCTGGAGACCAAGCTGGCCGAGGTGCATGCGCAGATCAGTACCACTGCCGACAGCATCCGGCAGGAGGTACAGGCCACCTACGCCCCGGCGACGGATATGGCGGCGATCCGTCAGCAAATGACCACCCTGTCCGAGCAGACGGAAGCCAACTTCACCTGGACAGTGAGCCAGTACGGCACGCTGGCCAGCGAGGTGCAGGACGCGAAGGAAGCCACCGAGGAGCAAATGCGGCTCATCCAGACCTACATGACCTTCGGTGAGAACGGCCTGGTCATCGGCAAGAGCGGCAACCCGTTCACCTTCCGCGTGGTCAATGACCGGCTGGCCTTCTACATGAACAACACCGAGGTGGCGTACCTGTCTAACAACAAGCTGTACGTGACGCAGGCAGAGATTCTGACCCGTCTGCAGGTGGGCAAGTTCGCCTTTGAGCCGCAGACCAACGGCAACCTCTCTCTGATCTACACCGGCTAAGGAGGGCTTATGGCAACAGCAACCTATACGGCGTCGCTGATCACGAGGAAAGCCTCGTCCTCCAGCAACGCAAAGACCGGCTACGCCTGTCAGGAGTATTACACCAACACCTACAACTATGTGGGCATCATCTGCTTTTCGGGTATGGCGCTGACCAACAAGGTGATAACGGGCATCTCCATCACCGCCGTGTCCCAGCAGGCAGGCTATGGCGCAGGGCATACCAAGACGGTCTATGTCCGCAAGTCGAATTACCAGAACACCAGCGCCGGTGCGACGGGTGCTGGGTATGCGGGTGACGCGCTGGGCACCTTCACCGGCTCCTTCTACAGCAACACCACGACCGTCGCGCTCTCGGGTACGCTGCTGACGAATCTGGCAGCCTACTTCGCGGCGGGCAACAACACCATCTGCATCTACAACCCCAGCCCTGTGGAGAGCAGTCATGGCTATTCCAACAACTATCTCCAGTGGTCGAGCGTCACCCTGACCGTGACCTACACCGAGGGGGTCAGCGTACCGACCGTTTCATCGTCCTCCGTCAATCTGGGTTCAGCGGTGACGATCAGCACGAACCGCCTGACTGCCAGCGCCACGCACACGCTGACCTACGCCTTTGGCAATGCCTCGGGCACGATTGCGACCAATGTGGGCGCGTCGGTGTCGTGGACGCCGGGGCTGGCGCTGGCGGCGCAGATTCCCAACGCCACCTCGGGCCTGTGCACGGTCACCTGCAAGACCTTCGTGGGCGGCACGGAGACAGGCTCCTCCTCGGTCACGCTGACGCTCAATGTCCCGTCCTCGGTCGTACCGAGCATCACCAGCGTGTCCACCGCCGAAGCCACCAGCGGCATCGCTGCCCAGTTCGGCGGGTATGTCCGCACCCGTTCCAAGCTGACGGTGGGCATCTCGGCCTCCGGTGCGCAGGGAAGCACCATCTCCGCCTACCGCACCACGCTGGATAACGTGACCTACACGGCATCGTCCTTCACCAGCAATACCCTGAACACGGCGGGGACGCTGACGTTGTCTGTCACGGTAACGGATTCCCGCGGACGCACGGCGACCACGAACAAGAGCATCTCGGTGCTGGATTATTCGCCGCCCTCGCTGACCAAGTTCAAGGCGGAACGCTGCAATGCGGACGGATCAGCGGCTCAGATGGACGGTACCAAGGTGCGCGTGTCGCTGGCGGGCTCCGTGTCCTCCGTTGGCGGCAAGAACACGGTCTCCTGCGCGGTTTTTTACAAGCTCACCACGTCAACATCATGGGTGCAGGCCACGACGGTTTCCGCTTCCAATTATGCCGTGAGCGCCGCCAACCTCCTGCTCAGCGCAACCTTCGACGCGCTCAAGAGCTATGACCTGAAGGTGCGCCTGTCGGACTATTTCTACTATGTGGAGCAGTCCGTGAGCGTGGGCACCAAGCAGGTGCTGATGGACTTCTACAAGGACGGCAACGGTGTGGCCTTCGGCAAGGTGGCGGAAAGCTCCGGCAAGGTGGAGTTTGGCTGGCCCCTGGTGCTCTCGACGCCTTTGGGTGTGGATCAGGGCGGCACCGGCGCAACCACCGCACCCAATGCCTGCGCTAAGCTGGGTGCAGTGAAAAAGAGCGGCGATACCATGACGGGCAACCTGTCCATTTCCGGGTATCTGTACCCCTCGGTGTACCTGCTGCCCACCTACAACAGCACCACCAACCGCACGGTGTTTGAGGGCAGCTATGTGGGCGCATCCTCCTTTGCGTCATGGCAGGACAGCAGCGGCAACAACCGCCGCATGCTGGAGGTGCGCAATGCTGCCTATGAAGCAGGCAGGGACAATGCGCTGGTGCTGCGTGATGTGGTGGACGGTTCCTACTACACCTACCGCGTCTTTCATGCGGGCATGACCACGCCGGTGCCCATTGCCAACGGCGGCACAGGAGCAAACAGCGCCGCAAACGCCCGGGCAAACATCGGCGCAAACAACGCGTCCAATCTGACCACGGGCACGGTGCCTGCCGCCCGTCTTCCCTTCAAGGTGGCGTATGGCTCCACCTCCATCAGCGGCAGCAGCTCGGTGACGATCAACTATTCCTCAGCGGGTTTCACATCGGTTCCCAAGGTGCTGGTGACCTATTCCACCACCAGCAGCAACTGGAGCGGCGACAACGGCGCAATCAAGGTACACAGCAAAACGACCACCCAGGCCAGCATCGTGGTCGGCGGCAGCTTCAATACCAGCCGCAACGTGGACTGGCTGGCCATCGGCACATGACGGAGGTGATTTCATGAAGGAAATGTTTGAGCGGGTCATTGCGCTGAAGAACTATGACCTGAAAACCCTGCTGGCCAACATCGACCAGTATCACATCGAGGGCAGGCTGACCGACGAGGAGCGGCTCGACCTGACCATGCAGGCCCGGAAAGGCGCGGAGCCCGAGTACGACTATGCCGGGGAGATCAACGCCCTGTGGGCTGCCGTCCGGGAGCTGCAGCAGATGGTCAAGCCGCCTGCGGAGGAGGACGAAGCGTGGCCGGAGTTCGTTCAGCCCACGCATGCGGGCACGGCCTATCAGGTGGGCGACAAGGTGACCTTCCAGGGTGAGCGGTACATCTGCGTGCTGGCCCACTGCGTATGGAGTCCGGCGGATTATCCCGCTGGTTGGGAGAAACAGGCATAAGCGACTGTCCAATCGAGGTCCGCTTTGAAAAGGAACGCATCAATTCTCTGGCGGATGAAGGCGAGCTGCTCATTACCATCATGGCATCCTTTGCACAGGAAGAGGTGCGTTCTCTGAGTGAAAACGTCAAATGGGGGCTGCGCAAGCGGTTTGAGCAAGGCATGCCCAATGGGCGCTTTCATGTGTACGGGTACCGCTGGGAAGGTGATCATCTGGTGATTCAGCCTGATGAAGCCGCAATCGTTCGCCGCATCTTTCAGAACTTCCTGCAGGGAAAGTCGCGGCTGGAGACTGAGCGCGAGTTTGCAGCGGAAGGCATCACCACAGCCAAGGGATGCCGCTGGGTGGATTCCAACATCAAGGTGGTTCTTACGAATGTGACCTATACCGGCAGCCTGCTGCTTCAGAAAGAGTATATTACCGACCCGATCACCAAGAAGCGCAGGAAGAACCGCGGTGAGCTGACCCAGTATTATGTCGAAGGGACACACGAGGCCATCATTGACAAGGAGACCTTCGATTATGTCCAGCAGGAGATGGACCGCAGAAAGGCTCTCGGGCCACGGGCAAACAAGTCGCTGAACCTGACCTGCTTCAGTGGAAAGATCAGGTGCCCGCATTGTGGGATCAACTATGGGCACCTGAGACCTCGCAGGGGTAGCTTGATTTCATATTGGGTCTGCGGGAGCAAGCGCAAAAAGAAGGTCGGTGACGGTTGCCCGGTCAAGGGAGCCATGAGCGAGGTCGCCATCAGGAAGTGCTGCGCCGAGGCCCTGGGGCTGGATGAATTCGATGAGACTGTGTTCACGGAGCGGGTCGATCATCTGGAAGTCCCCGAAAAGGACCGGCTGACCTTCTTCATGAAGGATGGAAGAACCTTCACCCGTGACTGCAGGAATACGGGTCATCAGGATTGCTGGACGCCTGAGTACCGGGCGGCAGTTTCGGCCTACAGGCGTGAGCATGGCACAAATCCCAGAGGCAAGTCCTGCTTCACTTCAAAGATCAAATGTGCCTGCGGCAGCAACTACCAAACATCCTACCAGAAGCTGAAGGATGGGGCCATTCGCTACTGGCGCTGCCCGGAGAAATGCTGCGAGAAAGGCATGCGGGAGGATCGGCTCCGTGCGGTCTGCGCTGAGGTGCTTGATACCGATGGTTTTGATGAAGCTGCCTTCACCGCGCAGGTCGAGTATATCAGCGTACTGGCGGACGGCGTTCTGGAATTCCACCTTACCAATGGGCGTGCTGTTCAGCACAGCATCGACCTCAGGCGAAGCGGCACGAAATGGTCGGAAGAGCATCGCAGGCGCTTTGATGAATCCATCAAAGGCCTCTACACCCCGGAACGCAGGCAGGCGATGAGCGAACATATGAAGCAGCTTAGGAAGGAGCGCGGAGAAAATTGGCGAAAAGAGTAACCACCATCCAGCCGACCCTGACAAGGTTTACGGCGGTCCCCATTACGGAACAGCGCAGGCGGAAGGTCGCGGCTTACGCCCGAGTCAGTACGGACCATGAGGAACAGCAATCCAGCTATGAGGCTCAGCTGGACTACTACACCAACTTCATCCGGAACCATGACGGCTGGGAGTTCGTGAATGTCTATGCCGATGAAGGCATTACCGGCACCAGCACCAAGCACCGCGAAGGCTTCAAGCAGATGGTTGCCGATGCACTGGCAGGCAAGATCGACCTCATTGTAACGAAATCGGTCAGCCGCTTTGCGCGCAACACGGTGGACTCTCTGACCACGATCCGTCAGCTGAAGGAGCATGGTACGGAATGCTACTTTGAGAAGGAAAACATCTGGACCTTCGACAGCAAGGGCGAGCTGCTCATTACCATCATGTCATCACTGGCACAGGAGGAAAGCCGCTCCATCAGTGAAAACTGCACCTGGGGTCAGCGTAAGCGCATGGCAGACGGCAAGGTTTCGGTTCCCTTCAGCCGCTTCCTGGGCTACGATCGCGGGGAGAACGGTGAGCTGGTGGTGAATCCGGAGCAGGCAGAGATCGTTAAGCGCATCTACACCGAGTTTCTGCAGGGGGCCACGCCCCACACCATTGCGGCAGGCCTGACGGCTGACAGCATCCGGTCTCCCGGCGGCAAGGACAGGTGGAACCCCAAGACGGTACAGAGCATTCTCCAGAATGAGAAGTACAAGGGTGACGCGATCCTGCAGAAGTGCTTTACCGAGGACTTCCTCACGAAAAAGCAGGTGAAGAATCAGGGGCAGGTGCCGCAGTATTATGTGACCGGCGACCATGAAGCCATTATCCCGGAGGATGTATTCGATATGGTGCAGCGGGAGATTTCGATGCGGAAGCCCGGCCCCAACCGGCACAGCGGCGTCCGGGTTTTCTCCAGCACCATTTACTGCGGGGAATGCGGCGGCATGTACGGCTCCAAGGTGTGGCATTCCAATGACAAGTATCGCCGGGTAGTCTGGCGATGCAACAGGAAATACGATGGCGATCAGCCCTGCGGCACACCCCATTTCGATGAGGAAACGCTGAAGCAGCTGTTCCTCTCCGCGCTGAACAAGCTGGTCGGGAAGCGCAACGAGATCAGAGACAGCTTTGACGCCATTCGCAGCACGGTGTTCGACACGGATGCGCTGGAAGCAGAGCTGGCGCAGGTCGAAGCAGAGATGAGTATCGCCGCAGAACAGGTCGCCCGAAGCATCCGCGAGAACGCAATGGTCGCGCTTGACCAGTCTGCCTACCGGGCAAGGCACGATGCCCTCTGCGACCGCTACGAAAGCCTCAAGGCCCGCTGCGCAGAACTGAAAGAAACCATCTCCGACAAGCAGACCCGGCTGGCTGCCATTGATGATTTTCTGAGAACGCTCATGAAGCAGGAGGCGCTTCCCACAACCTTCGACCCGATGACCTACCATATCCTTGTCGAACGGATGACGGTCTACAGCAAGGCCAGGGTGATGGTTCGGTTCAAGAACGGTATGGAAATTCAGGCCTGACACTTCGGCTCCCGTGCAAAAGCGGGAGCTTTTCTTTGTTCCCCCAAAAAACAAAAAAGGCGCAGCGTACATCTGCTACCAATTTCCGAAACTGCTACCAATTCTGCTACCAATTTTCTATCCGCATATTGCTTGTATTCAACACGCCACCTTGATTTCGCAGATGACGTCTTCCATCTGCGGCTGCATGAGCTCCACCATCATCTTGATGATGTGGCGCGGCGTGCGGAACTGGCCGTTGGTGCCGCTCTGGGCGATCTGGCTGAGCAGGTATTCATATACGTCGCCCATGATATCCTTGTTGTTCAGGTCAAGGCTGTCCAGCGCATCCACCACGCGCACCAGCACGCGAGCGGTGGGCACAAGGAACAGCGCGTCCTTCATGTAGCGCGCAAAGGCGGTGTCCTTACCGGCATGCAGCTCGTTCTTGATGAAGGGGAACACCTGCTCGTTCATGTTTTTGAACATGGCTTCCGCCTCAAAATGACGGAACTTGCTCCAGCGGCAGCTCTGATGGGCTTCGTCGAAGATAGGATCAACGACTTCCATATCAAAGGCAGCCGCGTTAGCTTCCTTGCGGAGCTCGTTGTCATCCAGAATCTTGATGAACATCAGATAGGTGATCTGCTCAATGACCGTGAGGGGATTGGTCATGCCGGAAGACCAGAAAATATCCCAGATCCCATCGATTTTGTTTTTCAGTTCGCCGGTAATCATGTCAGTATCTCTCCTTATTTCTCGCATACTTGCGTATTTTTCTTATACATTCCGGATTTGACGCGCGCATCGACGGGCTTTTCTGCATCCTTGGGAATTGCCCAAATATTTCCGATACGACATACTCCCGGGATGCGTTCCTGCGCACAAAGAACCTGTATACGTCTATTCGATAGTTTCCATTTCGCTGCGGCTTCCGCAATAGACATATACTCCATATAAGCACCTCCATAATGACAAAAAACGCCCTGCATAACTGCAAAGCGTTACAAACGATTTCGCAGATTGATCGTCCTGTACGTCTACAGCCAAATCTGCCATATGTATATTATATTCTGAAACGCGAACAATGTCAATCCGTGGTGCAGTATCTTTTCTGTATTCGCCATTTCATGGGAAATATTATTTTGTATAGTTCATCCCGTTTCTGAAACAGAAGTCCAGCTTTCCGTCCTGCCTAACAACTACCTTATCAACCAACGCTACAAAGGTGTATGGAGCAAAGTTCAGGCATTCTTCCTGATTCTCCAGCATCTGAAGGAAAACCTCAATCTTCCGCCTGCGATCCGCCTTATCATGCTTCTGATCGGCACTCCTCCGGAGCTTCTCGCTGTTTTTTTCATACGCATCAGTCAGTGCATTGTATTCCTGTTGATATTCCTCCTGATTCATCTGCACCCGGGCGTTTTCCTCCACCAGCTTTCGAACGCGCTCCGCAATGCCAAGCGCCTGATCCTGCAGCCTCGTTGCGATCCTATCAAGTTTGCTCGTATCAAGCGCCTCATCCAGCACTTCGCGACAGACAGCGAAGATGGCATCCTTTTCGGTAATGACCTTCTGCATCACACTGACGAACGCCTTTTCGAGTTCTTCCTGCGTTACATGCGGCGTTGAGCATTTTACATCTCCGCCATACTTATTGTTGCAGCGCCAGATAACGCGCCGGTATATGTCCGTGCTGTGCCAGACCTTGCTTCCATAGAACGCTCCGCAATCCCCGCAGACAACTCGGGAGGCAAAGCAGCTTTTCCCGCTGTAGCTGCCATTCAGGCTTTTGCGCCATTCCAGCTCCATCTGCGCCAGATCAAAAACCTCGGTGCTGACGATGGCTGGGTGGCTGTTCTGCGCGTAATACTTGGGAATCTCGCTGCCATCGTTCTCCACAAAGGTTTTCTGAATGTAGTCCGTGCAGTAGGTTTTTTGCAGTATAGCGTCTCCCTTGTACTTTTCGTTAGTCAGGATGCTCTCCACCGTAGAGGCACTCCATCTGGCCTTCTTTCTGTCAGCCTTTTCTGCTTCAATCTCATTCTCACCAAGTTGGCTCTTGCAAGCAGGGCACGGTACGTCGGCTTCATTCAGTTCCTTCGCAATCATCGTGCTTGTCGCCCCTTCCAGAAAGCGCCTGAAAATGCCGCGCACGATGTCGGCCTCCGCTTCCACGATCTCCGGGACGCCGTCATCACCGCGGCGATAGCCCATGAAGCGCTTGTAGGGCATGGACACCTTTCCGTCGGCAAACCGCTTGCGTATCCCCCATGTCACGTTCTCAGAGATGTTGCGGCTCTCCTCCTGCGCGATGCTTGACATGATCGTCAGCAGCAGCTCTCCCTTTCCGTCCAGCGTGTAGATGTTCTGCTCCTCAAAGTAGACCTCCACGCCGTGCTCCTTCAGCTTTCGGATGGCGGTCAGCGTGTCCACCGTATTCCGGGCAAAGCGGGAGACCGACTTGGTGATGATCAGGTCAATCTTCCCTCCGCTTTGACTGTACCGCTGCTCTCGGAGTCAAAGGCATTTTTAATGCGAGTAATGTTTTTCTGCCACGCTTTGTTAACCGAGTCGCGGTCCGCTTCATCTGCTGAATGATAAAAGCCTTTAGCATCTCAGCGCTGTTTAAGCTGAGTCCGCGATCATTCATTGTCAGGAAGATCGTATGAGCCTCATCCTCCGATGGTGTATCAATTTCCAGCAGAAGAACCTTGCCTTTCAGCCAGTAAATAAAATATGGCAATGCCTCTCCCTTTAGGTCATCTGGGAACAGTTCTTCAATATCGCTGTAACGCGCAAGGAGGTTCTTGTTGCTCTCATTATCCGAGGTATATGCCTTGTTTTGATCCCACAACGCTTGCATACAATCATTCCGCTCCGGCACATCCAGATTGAAAGACATCGCACCGTAGCTGTCTTTGTAAATCAGTCCGTCTATGTTGACAGGAAGGTAAGGAACCCCTGTGGTTTGGTTTTGCAGATTCCGCAAATAGATCAAGAGCAACGTCAAAGAGGTCAACCGCTGCTGACCGTCGATTACCTGGCGCGTATTATCGTTAGTGCAGATAATACTTCCCATGTAGTAATAACCATACTTCTGCACTTCGGAGGGAGCGCCATGGTTCGCAGGATCATAATACTGCCGAAAAGTATCATAGAAGTCCATCAGCATCTGCTCAATCTGCTTACGACCCCACCGATATTCTCTTTGATAATAGTCAACCTCAAACTTTCCCCTTGTAAGAATGGTTTCCAGGGTATCCGTTTTATCAATCTTTTGCATTGGTTCTTCCTCCTACTTATCAAGGCCAGTTTGAGAATAACTCATAGATCCACCATTCAACCATCACATCTTCTACATCGATAGTATCGGCAATATGTGTTTCAGCAATTGCTTTTCCTGCGCAATTCAGGATTTGCATTTGTTCATATTATACCATGAATGTACGAATAGCACAATGCCAAGCACTCTGCTTGTACTCCGGACGATTCCCCCTACACTTCGGACGTTTCACCCAAATCGTCCAAAGTGGGTGCATTTTTGCCGCGTCCTCCCCCATTCTGCGAAAAAATCTCCGTTTCCGGGCATCAAAAAAGCCGGAAGGGAACGAACCCTATCCGGCCAAATGACGCCATTCCTTCATTTTCCCCCATCAGAAGGAGCACTCTTGTCTATACAGCCCTATATTCTGACGTCCTATCAGTCCAAACATGCAAAAAGAACCACCCAAGCTTCGTATCAAAACTTGGGTGGTTATATGGTGGAGGCGAGGGGAGTCGAACCCCTGTCCGAAAACCCAATT
>OLSQ01002015.1_pt1 | contig 15493 bp, 8 predicted proteins | sample 1672561 | NCBI WGS metagenome assembly OLSQ01 (sample SAMEA3136699, study PRJEB25190) | human gut metagenome | biome: human gut; feature: human-associated habitat; material: faeces | place: Austria | collected 2013 | reverse complement strand
ATTTTGTGGTGGATTGACGGTGGCTTATATGTTAAAATTGTTTGTGGCACTGTTTTGCAATAAAGTGGACGAACCGATTCAAACGACGAAGGAAAAAGGGCCGTCTATTCTCATTCTGATCTGTTTATGGGTATTGGCAGCTATTGTCGTAACTGGCGGTATTATGGGACTTGTTTTGGAACCGGCATATTTTATTTCCTTTGAAACGTTAAAAGGAGCAATGATCTCCATCGTCATCGGAATCCTTATTTATGCTTTTGTAGTACGAAAAGCCGCTTTTTTGAAAAAAGAGGATGGCAGTTTTGTGTGCCGTGAAGTAATCCCGTCATGGTTTGGATTGGAAAATCTCGTTTATCGTCCATTTTTCCTAAAATTACTGCCATTTTTAGGCGCATTGTTTTCGCGTCTTTTTGACCGGCTTATCGACGGATTCGCGATTGGAATGATGAAGAGTGTACTGCGACCGAAAAAAACGCATCAGAAACGCGAGCACCCATTGGCCTATGGACTTGGTCGGTTTGTGGATGGCGTTAGCTATGTGGTTCAGGTGAAGATCCGGAAGAAACCGGTGCCGAAACGGCATTCCTACGGGGATTTGTTTGCGGTTGGAAGCACCGAATTTTCGCGTACGACACGACTCGTATTTTACAGTGTGTCATTTGGATTGATGATGTTTGCCATCGGACTTATGGCAGCACTCATTTATCTGCTTAAGGTTATGTAGAAAGGAAGACAAAGATTATGAAATGGATACGTTTTACACTTGATACACATACAGATGCCGTGGACATGCTCAGCTATATGCTTGACGAAATCGGCGTGGAAGGAATTGAAATTGAAGACCATCTTCCATTAAGCGAAGAAGATAAGAAAAAAATGTTTGTCGATATTTTACCGGACCCAGAAGATAACGATGGGACTGCAAAAGTTCACTTTTACATGGAACCGGAAAACTGTGACCCGGAAAAAGTCATGATTCAGGTACAGAATATTTTTCAGGAAATCAAGCCTTTCTGTGAAATCGGAAAAGGAACCATTTCTCTTTCGGAAACCGAAGACAAAGACTGGATTAATAACTGGAAAACATTTTTCAAACCGTTTCGTGCTGCCGACGATATCGTCATCAAGCCAACCTGGGAAGAATATAAAAAAGAAAAAGATTCCGATATTCTTATCGAAATCGACCCCGGCATTGCTTTTGGCACCGGTTCCCACGAAACAACGAAACTTTGTATTCAGGCACTTGATAAATATGTAAAAACCGGGGACTCCGTCCTTGATGTCGGATGTGGCAGCGGAATTCTCTCAATTGCCGCTTTGAAGCTCGGTGCCAAGCACGCCACCGCAATTGACATTGACGAAGTAGCCGTAAAAGTTGCTGCTGAGAATATGGCAGTAAATCATATTCCGTCTTCTGACTACACCCTTTACGACGGTGATTTAATTTCCAACGCTTTTTTGAAGGTGAAAGCCGGAACCGGCCACGACATCGTGGTAGCAAATATTCTTGCCGACGTCATCATCCCGCTCACAGGCGTTGTAAAACCTCACCTTAAAAAAGGCGGTCTTTACATTACATCCGGCATCATTGATACGAAAGAAGCCGAAGTACGTGAAGCGTTACTTGAAAATGGATTTGAAATTCTTGATGTAACTTATATGAAAGAATGGTGCTGCTTTATTGCGACAATCTAATGTAACACAAAAAATACCACCCGCCAAAATTATTTTGACCGGGTGGCATTTTTATTTTAAGAATCTCTTATTTACTTTTATAAGCATCCTTTGCGTTTGCTACTGCAAAGAAAGCAGATTTTGGTGAATACAAGCCATTGAACAAGCAAGGTACACTGCTTGCACGCCATGAAACACCATCATACAAACTCCAGATAACAAGGGCACTAATCTTTGCTCCCTTTGCTTTACTCTGCAAAAGAGCACCCATAATCTGGTCATAGTAAGCAGCCTGATCCTGATCGGTTACTACTTTATCTGCTGTCGATGTGTAACCGGCATCAATCTCTGTGATATGAATGTCCATATCCGGCATATTTGAGCGGAAGCACTCAAGTGCCTGTGCATACAAATCCGGGCTGTGTGCTGCATTGCCAACCGTCAAGTGACTCTGCATACCAAGACCATCACAAATCTTTCCATCCTCGTTAATAAAGTCAATCAAAAGAACTTCATCTTCCGGACAAAGATAAGTATTATAATCATTGTACATCAATTTCACATCGTCGCGGTCGTATTTTTTGCAAATTTCATCTGCCCACTGGAATGCTTCTTTGACAAACTTCGGACGAAGCGTTACTCCTGTACTTGACATATAACCGGCATTTTTCTCTTTATCTGAAATGCCATAAATCGTATTCCAGTAAGTTCCCTTTGGTTTTGCACTATGCATGTACTCATTTACTACGTCATACGCATAAAGAACGCATTTGTTCTTATCACCGCCGGCAAGTTCCAAATCTTTCTTCAAAACATGTTCCATTACATTCTTTACAAAATACTCAAGACGCAAATCCATGTTTTCTTCAGAAGTATTCTTGCTCTTGTTATTTACAACAGAGAATCCTTTCTGGAAGAAATAGGTAGGAGTCTGCTCATGCCACAGTAACGTATGTCCACGAAGTTTCAATCCTTTTGCGTGGCACTCGGTCAAAATCTTATCAATCGTATCAAACTTGAGTTTCGGAACTACGACACCTGTCTTTTTAACAATTGTGTCCTTTCCATCTACAGTCTCTGTTACGTTATAAGTTGCAGAGTTATCTGCCTGTTTGTCATATCCTTCCGGAATATACAAACCTTGTGCTTTGGCATCTTCAAGTGGCACTGCATCAATTTTGTCAGAATCCATAACGGCATTCGGTTTCATCTCGTTACCAGGAGTAATGCCATTATACTGTTCATTCAAGAACTTAGAAGCTGTATCTCCAAGAAGATCATTTGCCGATGCACCAACAGCTACCACACCAAAAGTATCACTGTAAATATCTTTCAGTTTCGGAATATCCGTTGCCTTGGATGGCTGTGCCGTTTTTACAATCTTCATGTTATCAACATACATATCACCGGTTGTACCATCATCACTCTGGAAATAGAATCCATAGAAGTACATGTCATCCGGCACAGTGATTTCGTAGTCGAAATCTTTCCACTGACCTTTTGTTGTTTTCCAGCGGGTTGCCGTGATACGAGTCGGCATATAGGAATAAGACTCATCGCCACCTTCAATCGGAATCACCTGTTCGTTAAAATTCAATGAAGACACTTCGCTGTAGGCAGTAAAGGAAACGCGGTAAGTAGCACCACCTTCTAATTTCTTTGACAGATTAAGCATAGCTCCCTGCCAACTCTTTGAATTTGCTTCACGGTGGCATTTGAGAACTTTCTTGCCAACTGCACTGTTTGCTGTTTGAAGTGTACTCGAATCAACAACCTCCAGATAATCTTTTCCGGTGTTGTTATCATCTGAGAACGAGCGAAGAATCCATCTTTGCAATCCTTCCGGATCCGGAGTATCCTCGTTTACGCAGTCCGTCGACTTTGTACCCGTTTCTACATCCTCAAAATCTTCATCATACACAGTTGCTGTTGCCGGGTCAACCTTTGCTTCCGGCACTGTTGTAGGAAATGTATCCGGGTCTTTTGCTTCCGGTGCCTTTGCCGTTTTGTAACCCTGGTCAAGTGCACGCAGTGTAGGAACTGCTGTCGGTGCAGCCGTCGGTGTAGCCGTAGCTTTTGCTCCCGGTGTATCAGTTACCTTTGCCGGTGCGGTCGGTGTTGCCACCGGTGCTTTTGTTACTGTTACTTTGCCTGCTTTTTTGACTGTAATTTTACAAGTCTTTTTGTAGGTCTTTTTACCTACTTTGATTTTGGCAGTCAAAACTGTCTTTCCTGCCTTTTTACCTTTGATTGTTACGCTGTTTTTCTTTTTCTTAGAAAGCGTGACAACCTTCTTGCTTTTCACAGACCAAGTTGTCTTCTTAATCTGCTTTGTCTTAACACCTTTCACTGTAACTTTCTTTGTTTTACCTGCTTTTACAGAAACCTTTTTTACCAAAGATGGCTTCTTTGCAGCCTCTGCCTTTGGTGCGCTAAGCGCAGGAATAACAAGAGAAAGAGCTACAGCGGAAACAATGAGTTTCTTCATCTGTCTCTTCAATGTCTTGACCTCCTTTTTTATGTTTTTATAAAAAAAGCACTACCCGATTCGAGTAGCGCTTTTTTATCTGTATAAGTACTCGTATACGTACTTATATTTTATCATTTTAATAATGAAATAGCAATCACTTTATAAGATTTATGGTATATATAAGCAACATTATATGTGTGTATCACCATATCTCTATATTAGCTAATCCCAATACTGCTTTTTCGCATCAATTACAGCATAGAATGCAGCTTTTGGCATATACAAACCATTGAACAGACATGGGAATTTTGCCGGTCTCCATGATACACCATCATACAAACTCCAGATAATCAATGCTGTGATGTTGCCGCCATTTTTCTTGTTAGTCAAAATCGCATTCATAATCTGGTCATAGTATGCTGCCTGATCTTCATCCGTCAATGGCTTGTCCTCTGTACTAACCATTGTTGCATCAAGCTCTGTAATCTGAATCTCCAAATCCGGGCAGTTCAGACGGAAGTACTCCAATGCCTTTGCATAGTTTGTTGCACTGTGGAACGAATCCGTAATATCCAAGTGTGACTGCATACCAATACCATCACATACTTTACCATCACTGTTAATGTAATCTACCAGGTGAATGATATTTTCCGGATTCTGATAGCAGTTATAATCGTTATAAATCAGTTTTACATCCAAACGGTCATATTTTACAAGCATTTCGTGTGCATATTTGAAAGCATCCTTTACATAAGAAGGACGAAGTGTCACACCATGGTCTTTCACAGACTTATCATATGTGCCGTAAATCAATCCCCAATAAGTAATATTCTTGGAGTCTTTCTCCGCATTTGCACTGTGCAGATACTCATTTACTACATCGTAGGAGTATAAACAATCTGCATACTTACTGCTCAATACATGGTTCATAACTGTCTTAACATAGAACTCAAGACGCGTATCCATGCACTCTTTGGATGTGTTGTACTTCTGTCCTGTCGTAATTTTATAATTCTGCTGGAAGAAATACTTCGGTGTCTGCTGATGCCATACCAATGTATGTCCACGCAGTTTCACGCCATTCTCATGAGCAGCTTTCATAAGCTTATCTACATTATCAAAATTCAGTCTCGGCACGGCATACTCACCCGTAGCTGATTTGAAACGGTTGTCATCATAAGAAGTGTAGTTATCCGGAATAATATATCCCATGGATTTTGCATCCTCTACTGTGATGAAATCGGTCTTATCCGCAGAAACTTCATCGGTTGGTTTCACAAGTTTACCAATCGTAGAACCAAGAATTGCATCCGGTTTCATTTCGTTACCCGGTGTAACGGCATTGTACTGCTGAGAAATAAACTCGGAACCATTCTTACCAAGAATCGAAGCAATTCCTGCTCCAACGCCGACAATCGGGAATACATCTTTGTAAGTATCCTTCAAAGAAGCAATTGTTTTGTCCGGATTTGTCTGCAATGTCTTTGTCAAAGTAATGTTGTCAAGGTAAATATCATCGTTACCATTTCCGTTATACGACTCAAAATACAGTGCATAATAAAACTTATCATCCGGTACGGAAATCGTAAATGTTACCGTATTCCATTTTCCTTTCGGAATCTTTGTAATTGTTCCGGAAGTCGGACCAAAGTTACCATAACTTGGCGACAATTCTTCGAGTGTCTGTTCCTGATAGGAACACATCAAATCGTTGTTCTGACAGAATACATCTGCCTTAAGTTCATAGGTACATCCTTCATCCAGTTTATCGGTGATGTTCATCATCGGTCCCTGCCACGTTTTATCTTCGCGGTGAAGGTGAAGTACATGTGTATTGTTTCCTTCAACCGGAAGATCACTTCCGTCTACAACATCCAAATAGTCTTTTGATGTTCCAACGCCACCGTCATCAGCCTTTTTATGTCCACGAAGCACAACTCCTTTGATACCATCTCCGGTAATTGCATCTTCTGTTTTTGTTCCGATTGTAACATCTTCAAAATCTACGTTATAACCAACTTTGGTAGCCGGATCAATCGTAGCTTCCGGTTTCGTAGTTGCAAATGAGTCTGCACTCTTCTTTGGTACTTCTGTCATATTTGGTGTTGCCAACGGTCGGAATGTAGCCACCGGTGTTGCAGTAGGTACCGCTGTTGCAGTGTTTTCCGGTACTGTTGTTGCCGGAGTCTTCGTTGCGCCCTGTGTTGGTTTTGCAGTAATAACTGCAGTTTTCTTTACTACAGTAATTTTCGTCTTTAATTTATAGGTCTTTTTGCCAACTTTAACTTTCGCAGTCAAAGTTGTTTTTCCTGCCTTTTTTCCTTTTAATGTTACGCCGGTCTTTTTCTTTGCCGAAAGAGAAACGATTTTCTTTCCTTTCTTTGGCAATGACCAAGTCGTCTTTTTAATTTTCTTTGCTTTTACTTTTTTTACGGTTATCTTTTTCGTTGCTCCTACTGTCACTTTAACGCTTTTTGCACTCAGCTTTGGTTTTGCTGCAGCTTCTGCCTTTGGAGCTGAAACCGCCGGAACCAATAAAGATAAAGCCATAGCAGAAACAATCACTCGTTTCAAACTCTTATTCATGCTTTTCCCTCCAAATATAAATCCTTACATATATTTCCTATAACAATTGTGTTATGAAACACTTTTGCACTACACGTCCAAATTATAATATCTTTACATGAAAAGAAGCGCCGCTCTTACGAGCAGCGCCTCCCATGATTCAATTTTAGTCAGCCTTATCAGCAAGTAATTATTTCACAAGAGTAATGCTCTTAACAACAAAGTGCATATTTGCCGGAAGACCTGATACCTGAAGGTTAAATCCTGCTACTGTTGCAAGTTCTGTAGGATTTGTCTTAGCAATTGTCAACTGACATGTCTCACCAGTATATGGAGAAGCAAGCCATGCTGTATTCTTTGTTTCATCGCCTTCACCTTCATAGTTTGTATCAATACCATCGCCAAAACCATTCAAGTTAGATGCTACTGCATATGCGATTTTACCATAGGATGGTTTACCTTCCGCATCTGCATAATCTGTTACTTTATTACCTTCTGAATCCTGTACTTCCCAAGCAACCTGCAATGCAGTGTAATCTGCAAGGTCAAGGTTGTTATCAGCAAGATATTTAGAGAAGTCTACATAAACCATGCCTTTACCGTTCATGAACTCAAGACCAGCTGCAGAACTTGTAGCTGCTACGCCTGCACCTTCGCCAGGATTTGTCTTAGCAACAATACCATCGCTTGTCAAATCGAAATAAACGTTGTTATCTTTGTAAAGAGTGATGTCTTTCAATACAAAGTGCATATTTGCCGGAAGACTAGATACCTGAAGGTTGAATCCTGCTACTGTTGCAAGATCTGTTGGATTTGTCTTAGCAATTGTCAATGTACATGTCTGTCCTGTGTATGGAGAAGCAAGCCATGCTGTATTTGCTGTTGTATCTCCTTCACCTTCATAATTTACATCGATACCATCGCCAAAACCATTCAAGTTAGATGCTGCTGCATATGCGATTTTACCATAGGATGGTTTACCTTCTGCATCAGCATAATCTGTTACTTTATTACCTTCTGAATCCTGTACTTCCCATGTTACTTTCAATGCATCATAGTCAGCCATATCAAGGTTTTTGCTTGCAAGATATGCAGAGAAGTCTACATATACCATGCCTTTACCATTCATAAACTCAATGCCTGCTGCGGATTTTGTAGCTGCTACACCCTCGCCTTCGCCAGGATTTGTTTTTGCTACAATATCATCACTTGTCAAATCAAATTTATGAGTTTCGATTACAGTAGGCTCTTCCGATGGCTCTTTAACTGTAATATCAACAGAACCAGTTACTTTACTTCCATCGGTGGATGTTGCAGTAATTGTTACTTTTCCTTCTGCACCCTTCTTAGCTACTACAGTACCTGCGAAGTTTACAGTTGCTACATCTTCGTTGCTGGATGTCCATTTAACGATCTGACGTGTTGCATCAGCAGGTGTAACTGCAGCTGTTACAGTTGTAGTCTTACCAGGAGCAATCTCAGTCTTAGCAGCTTTTACATCAATACCTGTAACAAGTTTGTCATATTTAACTTTTACGAAGTCAATTCTGTGAATTGTTACTTCAGCACCAGAAGACTGTGGGCAGAATGCGATAGCTGTCAAATTCTCTGGGTTCATTCCTTTACCCATAAGCATAGAAATAGGAATGAAGACTGTACGTGTCTTGTAAGCTGCTTTTACTGTGTTACCGGCAGTGAAAGTAGATTCAGCTTCCCAAACCTCATCATCTGTGTGGATCCATCCGCCTTCGTATGTCTCAGAAGAAGAAGAACCTGGGAAACCAGCGGAACGAAGCTGGTCATTTCCGTTATAAGTACGGCAGTTCATCTCGTTCTCTGATGTTACTTTAACACGAACGTAGTCATAAGCAGACATGTCTTTTGTACCATTGTCATAACCCATGAATCCTTCACCACGTGTATCAGAGATATCAATGATGTCATCATCTTTTGTTGCCGGGTTGATGTAGTAAGATACACCGGAGTTATAATCTTTTGTGGATGTGAATGTTACAGAACCGTCTTTGTTGTACAAAGTACCATCTTTAACAGTCTCACCATCAGAACGTTTAGCATCACAAGTAAATGTAGTCTCATTAAGTTCTGTCAATGGAACATTGTATGTAGCAGACTCATCTACTGTGTAAGTGCCGGCTTCTGTTTTGATTACGCTTACAGGAGCTTCTGTAGGTTTTGGTGTAGCAGTTGCTGTGCTTCCACCATTGTTGTTTGCCGGAGTTGCTGTAGCTTTTGCTGCATCTGTCTTAGCAGGTACCGGTGTTACATTAACTTTGCTTGCCTTCTTAACAGTAATCTTGCAAGTCTTTTTGTAGGTCTTCTTACCTACTTTGATTTTAGCAGTCAAAGTAGCTTTACCAGCTTTTTTACCTTTAACTACTACGCTTTTAGCTTTTTTCTTGCTAAGAGAAACAACTTTTTTGCCCTTCTTATTGAGAGACCATGTTGTCTTCTTAACTTTTTTCTTAGATGTTACTTTAACTGTTTTTTTCTTACCAACAGTTACGGTTACTTTCTTCGTAAGCGTAGGCTTTTTAGCTGCTGCCTCAGAAGAAGTGTTTGGTGCGATTCCTGCAAGACTGAAAGCCATAACTACAGCCATTGATTTTGCAAGAACGGATTTGATACTTTTCTTCAAAACTCTTACCTCCTATTTTATAGTATTGTTTTGGTTTTTATTTGTAAAGCATGTTTCCCGCTTTCGCAGGAAACAGCTTTTACAACATGATTATTTATATTCCGGATATTTTTCCGGGTTTGCTTTGATTTCTTTATCAGTAGGATTTGTATTTTCTTTCCAATCTTTACTGAATACCAAAGACTTCAATTCATATACATGTTCTGGTTTGTTAGCATCAAACTTATTAGCTTTCAATACAACATAACGAACATTCGTAAGATTTCCTTTCGGTGTTGTACCATCCACTTTTACATTCTTTGAATCAACGCCATCAATCCAGTTGCACCACCAGTTTTCTTCTACACCGGCTTCACCATAACTTGTTCCCTCATAAGAACGAATTGCATGAGATCCTTCGAAGAATGGATAAGTAGCGAACTGTACCTGTTTGGTCCAGTATTTATCCTGCTGGAAGTCTGCTGTATCCGGATACAATTCAATTGACATCTGCTCTGTTGCTTTACCGCTTAACGCAACACCTTTGTAGTTTGACAAATCATATATCTTGCCAAGATCCAGCACATACATATCTTTGTTTGCCTGAGTAAACGCAAGACTTAATACTCCACCAGCCTGTTTAGCACCATCTACTGTAGAATATACTTTTGTTGTCTTATCATCGTCAGCTTTCTTAGGCATAATCTTCAATGTAGAAAGATCAATTGTAAGATCGGACGCTGCAGCAGTTCCTTCAACAACTTCTACATCAAAGGATGTCTTAACACTAGGATTCTTTGTTACAACTGCCGTCAAAGTAACCTTACCGGCGCCAACTGCTTCCAGTACAGGATCTGTTTTGGAAGAATCAATCTTCAAAACTTTTTCATCACTGGATGTCCATGTCAGCTGTGTCTGAGTTGTATTATCCGGTGTATAAGCAAAGTTATCAGCAGACATACTCAATTTCATGCCCTTAACCATCTTAGTTGGAGCATTCTCAATTTTAACTGCTGTACAAGGTGTCTCACCTTCCAATACAGATACATTATCAATATAAAGTGTCAAACTTGCGTTAGTGCTTGGATATCTTCCTGTATAAGTACTTCCAAGTACCAAAGAAACATTCTTCTGGTTCAAAAGACCGGTCTCTGTGATATTACCTTTAGTCAGGTTCATCTTATTTGGATGCCATCCTGCTTTGTACTTATCACTTTCGCTCTCTTTGAAACCAATGGTACGGTTTTCATTCTTCTTCTCTTTTGCCCAGTCATCATACATCATTGGGAGAGAGTGGTTATTGTATACCATACCCTCGAACTCATCGCCCTTATTTGGAACGGTGTAGTTCTCATCCTTACCGGATGCATGAGAAGAATCAACGGAGAATTTAATCAGTTCTTCAGAGATTCCCTTCTTCTCAGCGTCTGCTTTCTTAAGAGAAGTTGCAAAGTAATACTCCGGTGTAATCTTACCATATTTTGCAAAGTAAGCATATGCTGTCTTGTACTTCACATCACCGGTGTTGCTTGCTACCACGCGGGACTCGAACTTGATACCAGAATACTCATCGAGTTTTTTCTGCAGTTTCAAGTTGAAGATAGGTGCATAATCGTATGCCTGTGTATCACCGGTATACTCAATCTTCAAGCACTTGTTCTTAGGATTTTCAGGGTCAGTTGCAACTGTCATTTTACCAACATTGCTGTTTGCATACTCTTTACCTTTTGTAGCTTTACCGGCAGTTCCCTGCTCTTCGTCACTCTCCCAGTTATATCCTACCGGATAGCTCTCGAAGTCTTCTACAACGGTCTGAGTTCTTGTGTCTGCCGGCTCATAGTTTGGAGTCGGAGTAGCTGTTGCAGGTTTTGCATTAATTTTAACATTAATCGTAACCTTCTTATTTGTACCGTCTTTGGTGTATCCGTAAATCTTAGTAGTACCAGCTTTAACCGGAGTAACTACACCGTATGGAGATACATAAACAACCTTAGAATTCTTTGCTTTCCATTTCATTCCTTTATAACCAACTTTTGTTGGGGAATATTTTACATAAAGCTGTGCTGTCTGCTGATTTGTAGTAGCAGCTGCTTTATCATCGTACTTAACTGTCATAGTAAGTACACTCTTCTTGGTAGAAACGAATTTTGTCGTTTTCTTCGTTTTCTTTGTACGCTTTGTTGCGTCAGCCTCTTTTGTGTTTGTTACACTTGTTGTAACAACAAACTTGCTAGGCTTAACGGATTTGATTGGTGTACCAATCTTAATTCTCAACGTAGCTTTCTTTTTCTTATTTGCTTTGGAAGCAATTGTAATCTTAGCAGTTTTGTTTTTCTTACCTACTGCCTTGACATAAACTTTTCCTTTAGATTTAACAATCTTAGCAACTTTTGGATTACTTGATTTGTATGTAACCTTTTTGCTAATCTTGCCGGATTTTGTAACTTTTACTTTAATCTGTTTTTTCTGGCCTTTTTTCAAAACCAGTTTACCGCCGTTTACAACGGGGCTTTTCACTTTGACAGACTTGATTTTTGCTTTTGCATCAGCTGTCGTTCCTGTGATTGACAAAGATGTCACAACCATAGCCAGGGAAAGCACGCCGGCCAATGTCTTTGTGACAATTTTGGATGTCTTGCTCATGATTATCCTCCTTTAATATATTTAGCATGTACAGACACTTGTACACATTGAATGTAGTCTCATTGTACCATCCTTTATGGGAAAATGCAACCAAAATAAATAAAAAATACCCACTTTTTTGGATAAGTTGCACATTATTTTTTCTCATTTCTTGACAAGAACTAGGAAACTGTTACAATGGGGACAGATACAAGCGGTCACACGCATTTTGACCGGTATGAGAGGAGAACGAATGGAACAAGCACATCATTTATTAGACCTGATACACTCGTATTTTCCACATGAGTCTGCCGATATCCGGACGATATCACCACTGAAACTGGCTTATCTGGGAGATGCTGTCTACGAAATCATTATCCGCACATTAATTATGGAACGAACAGGTGGTCCTGTGAAAAATCTGCACAAAAGAACGAGTGAGTTTGTCAATGCCGGCTCACAGGCAAAATTGATTTTGTGTCTGCAGGACGATTTATCTGAGGAAGAAATCCGCATTTACCGTCACGGGCGCAACGCGAAAACGTCTTCTGTGGCAAAGCACGCAGACATTCATGATTACCGCAACGCTACCGGTTTAGAAGCTTTGTTTGGCTATCTTTATCTGAGTGGCAGATTAGAGCGCGCCATTGAATTATGCAAAATTGGTTTCGAGCGGCTGGATATTTTATTATAGAAAGAAGAGGATTTTAATCATGAAAGAAGAATATAGAGAAGAAAATACAACAAGTTCACGAATTGAGGGCCGTCACAGTGTCCTTGAGGCTTTGCGCGCAGGCAGCCTGATTGAGCGTCTTTTTGTACAGAAAGGCTGTCAGGACGGTCCGGTTCTTACTATTTTAAGAGAGGCAAAAAAGGCAGATGTCATGGTGGACTTTGTTCCAAAAGAGCGTTTGGATTTTATGAGCGAGACAAAAAATCACCAGGGCGTGGTTGCCGTTTTGTCCGCTTTTGCTTATTCCACGATTGATGATATGTTTGCACTCGCAGAGAAAAAAGGTGAGACACCGTTCTTTTTTATACTGGATGGTATTGAAGACCCGCACAATCTGGGTGCCATCATCCGTACCGCAAACCTTGCCGGTGCCCACGGCGTGATTCTTCCAAAGCGACGTGCTGCCGGATTGACTGCTACGGTAGTCAAAGCGTCTGCCGGTGCCATTCATTACACCCCGGTCGCTAAAGTTACTAATATTGTGTCCACGATTGAACAGTTAAAAGAAAAGGGAATGTGGTTTGTCTGCGCTGATATGGATGGCGAGCTGATGTACCGCCAGAATCTCACCGGACCAATTGGCCTTGTAATCGGCAACGAAGGAAAAGGCGTCAGCCGCTTAGTAAAAGAACACTGCGATTTCATTTCATCCATTCCGATGAAGGGCGATATCGACTCACTTAACGCATCTGTAGCCGCCGGCGTTCTTGCTTACGAAATTGTACGTCAGCGTATGAACCACTAATTGAGGAGGATTTTATGTTTGATTATCACGCAGCAAACGATGAAACAATCATCGCCCGCTCCCACGACGGCGATGATGCTGCCACAGATTTTTTACTGGAAAAGTACAAGCCCCTTGTCAAGAAGAAGGCTCGTACTCTTTTTCTGATTGGCGGCGACAATGATGACCTAATTCAGGAGGGAATGATTGCCCTCTATAAAGCCATCCGCGCTTTTAGGGCAGACCGCGAAAGTTCCTTCGTACACTACGCTTCTCTTTGCATTGATAATCAATTATACAACGTAATCAAAGGTGCAAACCGACTCAAGAATTCGCCGCTCAACACCTACGTTTCCCTTTACTCGCCGCTCAACTCCGACACGGAAAACAATTCCCACGAGACACTTGCCGATACACTCCAGCCTTCCGAACTTATAAATCCGGAAGACATCGTAATCGACAAGGAAAATGTAACGGACATCGAGAGTCACATCGAAAAGCACCTAAGCAAGTTTGAAAAAGAAGTGGTAACTCTCTACCTTGACGGCAACGATTACCAGCAGATTGCCGTAGTCCTTGATGCCGACCTGCCGCTTCACGACGGACAGCGTCAGATCGCCCACGATGGACGCCACTGCGCCAAGCACGCCGTAGATCGCGGCATAGAAATAATTCACCTGCGTAAAGCCGAAGCACTTGTTCAGGAGCAGCGTATACAGGCACAGGAACACGATGTTGCAAACGACGCCGCCGACTGCACCCTCCACGGTCTTCTTCGGGCTGACGATGGGTGCCAGCTTATGTTTGCCGCAGGCGCGGCCGACAAAATAAGCGCCGCTGTCTGCGACCATGGACAGCAGGAAGGCCACCAGAATATAGAACTTGCCGCCGTCCATGCCGCGCAGGCGCACAAGCGCGCCGATGAGGAACGGATAGACAAAGCCGCTGAACAGCGCCACGCACACGGCCGTGAAGCGCAGCTCCGTATGAGCCGCGAGCAGCTCGCAGAACAGGGCGCAGAAATAGACGAACAGGCCCAGCAGCGCGCACAGCCACAGCGTCTGCTCCGAGACGATGCTGCACGCACGCAGCCACGACCACATGACGTTCGCCATAGCGGCAACAACCGTATAGACCAGAATGCGGCGATGCTTCAGGATGCCGGTGCGCCAAAGCATCTCATAGGCCGCCACGCCGCAGGCCAGTGCAAACAGAATCGCCGTTGCCACAGGCGGCAGAAACAAAACGACGGCCAACAGCAGCGGAAGTCCGACGCAGGCGGCAAGAATGCGGGTCAGCATATTATTTCACTCCTCCAAAGCGGCGATCGCGCGCGTTGAAGGCGTCGATCGCTTTGTCCAGCTCCTCCGGGCCGAAGTCCGGCCAGAGGACATCCGTAAAATAGTATTCGGCATAAGCCGACTGCCATAACAGGAAATTGGAAATGCGAGTCTCTCCGCCGGGGCGGATGACAAGCTCCGGATCCGGCACCCCGGCAGAATAGAGCAGATCGGAGAACATATCCTCCGTCAGCTCCTCCGGGCGGCGCTCTCCGGCGGCGCACTGCGCGGCAAAGCGCTGCGCCGCACGGACGATCTCATCGCGGCCGCCGTAGTTCAGGCAGAAATTCACCTGTACGCCCTCGTATTTCTTCGAGCGTTCCACAGCCTCCTGCGCCTCGCGCTGCAGCTCCGGCGAAAGCCGGGTCAGATCGCCGAAAAAGCAGAAGCGCACACGGTTGCGGTCCATGTCGCGGATTGCCTCGCGGAGGTATTTCTCCAGCAGGTCCATAATGGCGTCCACTTCGTCCTCCGGGCGCTTCCAGTTCTCCGTGGAGAAGGCGTAGACCGTCAGGTACTGCAGTCCGATGCTCTTGGCATAATTTGCGATCGTGCGGAACGACTCCGCGCCCGCCTTATGTCCTGCAGGACGCGGCAGGCCACGCTGCTTTGCCCAACGGCCGTTGCCGTCCATGACGATGGCGATGTGGGTCGGGATCCGCCGCGGCTGCGCCGGAGCAGTCTTTTTTCGGAATAATCTCATTGTAATTTTTTCCAATCCGGGCCCAAT
>OLSQ01002009.1_pt1 | contig 15512 bp, 11 predicted proteins | sample 1672561 | NCBI WGS metagenome assembly OLSQ01 (sample SAMEA3136699, study PRJEB25190) | human gut metagenome | biome: human gut; feature: human-associated habitat; material: faeces | place: Austria | collected 2013 | reverse complement strand
CACGCTCGTTTTCAGCGAAAACCGCGCGAGTTTTCTCCCCGCGCGGTCAAATTGGCTTTCTGAACTTTTTTACGCAGAAAACGACTTCGGCATCAGATGCGCGCCACGCCGCTGTCTCGCGCCGCCTGCGCGACCGCGTCCGCGACCGTGCGGATGACCTTCTTGTCGAACGCCATCGGCATGATGTACTCTGCGGTCAGCTCTTCATCAGAGACACAGGACGCGATCGCCTTTGCCGCCGCGAGCTTCATCTCCTCGTTGATGTCGCTTGCGCGGACGTCGAGCGCGCCGCGGAAAATGCCCGGGAACGCGAGCACGTTGTTGATCTGGTTCGGATAATCCGAACGGCCGGTGCCGACAACAGCCGCGCCGCCCTTCTTTGCGTCCTCCGGCCAGATCTCGGGGACCGGATTTGCCATCGCGAACACCATCGGGTCCTTCGCCATGGTGGAGACCATCTCGGCAGTCAGTACCTGCGGCGCAGACATGCCGAAGAATACGTCGGCGCCCTTGACCGCGTCGGCCAGCGTGCCGGTCATGTGGCCGCGGTTGGTGACCTTCGCCATCTCCTCCTGCGCCGGGTTGAGGCGCTCGTCGCCCTCGCAGACAATGCCGAAGCGCTCGACCATCGTGATGTCCTTTACGCCGAGGAACATCAGGAATTTGGTGACTGCGATCGCCGCCGCGCCGCAGCCGTTGACGACCATCTTGATCTCGTCCACCTTGCGGCCGGTCAGGCGGCAGGCGTTGAGCAGCGCCGCGCCGCAGCAGACCGCCGTGCCGTGCTGGTCATCATGAAATACCGGAATGTCACAGACCTCCTTGAGGCGGCGCTCGATCTCGAAGCAGCGCGGAGCGGCGATATCCTCAAGATTGATGCCGCCGAACGAGCCGGAGATCAGCTGAACCGTGCGCACGATCTCGTCAACATCCTTGGATGCAACGCAGAGCGGGAACGCATCGACGTCCGCGAACGCCTTGAACAGCGCGCACTTGCCCTCCATGACCGGCATGCCGGCGAGCGGGCCGATGTCGCCCAGACCGAGGACTGCCGTACCGTCGGTGATGACCGCAACGAGATTGTGGCGGCGCGTGTATTTATAGCTGAGGGACGGATCGTCCTTGATCTTGAGGCACGGCTCGGCTACGCCGGGCGTGTAGGCGATGGAAAGATCGTCCTTGCTGTTCACCTCACAGCGGGCAACGACCTCGATCTTGCCTGCCCATTTCTCGTGCGCTTCGAGTGCGCGTTCTTTTACGTCCATGTTCTGTTCCTCCGTTATCGTTCTGTGTTCCGTCGGGCGGAAATTCATATCTATACTTATTATAACGGCCGCATTCGCTTTCGTAAATAGGTAGTTTGTACAAAGCGTGTATTCTCTGTATCCTCCGCACCAGACTGCGCGACAGCGAGACCGGTTTCCTTTCTGTTTTCGCGCACAGCGAGACCGGTCTCCTATGCCGCTGCTTCAGCTTTCCTGCTGCCGTTTTTTCCAGTGCCGCAGCTGCGGAACGACCGCTTCCATATGTGCCCGCACCTGCTCCGCAGGCCAGCTTTCGCTCGCCATGTGCTCAACGCAGAAGTCGATCAGCTGCTGCTCACTGTCATATTTGAATTCGCCGTCTGCATAGCACCATTTGCAGTAATCCTCATTGAACGAGCCGTCGGTTTCCCGGCTCATGGTCCCGTCCTCGAGCGGCATGCCGCAGCACTGACAGATCAGCTGTCGCGGAGAACCCAGCAGCGTATTGATCGAAACATCGAACACCCCGGAAAGCAGCTTGAGCGTCTCCACATTCGGCGTGGTCTCCCCTTTTTCCCATCGTGAGACCGCCTGACGGGTCACGAAAACTTTTTCCGCCAGCTCATCCTGTGTCATTTTCTTTTCCGTTCTCAGACGCAGCAGAACATCCTTCGTTTCCATATGTATCATCTCCTTGACAGAACCTTATCACAAACAAGGCCGGCAGGCAAGCAACCCGCTGTTGCTCTCAGACCTGCTGCCTGCGCAGCAGCCTCGGCAGGACATAGGCAAGACCGCAGGCGGACACGACCGCGGCGGTGATGTCGGAAATCGGCTCGGAGAACATGACGGCTGTCGCGCCGAACAGCGGCGGCAGGACAAATACGCACACGAGGAACAGCCCCTTGCGCAGCATGGAGAACGTCAGACCCCAGCGGATCAGCCCCATGCCGGTCATGCCGTCCACCGCCGGGTACTGTATCGCGAGACCGAGCACGCCGAGCGAATACGTGCGTATCATGTACGACGCCATATCGATATACGCCGGGTCCCTGGTGAAAATCCGTACAAAAGAGCCGGAAACCGTCTGCGCGAGAACGAACATCAGACCGCAGAACACCACGCACAGCAGGATGATGCCGCGGAACGCCTGCGCGATGCGCTTCGTATTGCCTGCGCCGTAGTTATAGCCGAGGATGGACTGCGTACCTGCCGTGATGCCGCCGAGCGGCATGGTGATGATGAGCATGAAGCTCTGCATGACCGCCGCGCACGCGATGAGCATATCGCTGTCCGCGCCGCCGTATCTGCGCAGCATGATGTTCACCGAAATGAGCAGCACGTTGTCGAGCGCGATGATGAGCGCCGGCGAGAGACCGACCTGCACGATGCGGCGCATCCAGCCGGGATTGACCGGCTGCCGGGTGATGCCGACTGCCGCTTTGCCGCCGAGCAGGAAGCGCAGGATATATGCCGTCGAGCAGATCTGGGAAAACACGGTCGCGAGCGCCGCGCCGCGCACACCCATGTTCAGCACAAAGATGAAAACCGGGTCGAGCGCGATATTGACCGCCGCGCCGAGCATGACCGACCGCATCGCCGTCGAGGCAAAGCCCTGGCTCATCGTGATCTGATTGAGGCCGTAGCTCATCACCGCGAACACCGTGCCCGAGACATAGGTCGTAAAATACGCCTCGGCATACTCCCACAGCGCCTCGCTGCATCCGAAGGTGAACAGAATCTGCCGCCGGAACACGAGCAGCGGCACGGTTGCCATAACGCTGAGCGCGAACAGCAGATAAAAGCTGTTCGCAACGATCTGCCGCGCGCCGTCCATGTCGCGCCGCCCCATGCGGATGCTCATCAGCGGACCGCCGCCGAAGCCGATCAGCGCTCCGAGTGCGGTGATCATCGTCACCACCGGCGCACAGACGCCGACGCCCGCAAGCGCGGCATCGCCCGCGTTCGCGATATGGCCGACATACATGCGGTCCACAACGCTGTATAATATATTGACGAACTGCGCCAGCATGGCCGGTATCGCGAGCTGCAAAACCAGCTTCCCGACCGGCGCGGTGCCGAGAGGGCTGTCCTGATGCGTCATAGCCTTCACCCCATCCATAAATTCTGTCCTCATTATATCGTTTTCGTCCGATAGAGTAAAGAGAAAAATGCCCTGACCGCGTGGGTCAGGGCATTGCAAATTTTATTAGGAAACGCTGTCGTCATGTACGAACTTCACCGTAATGGCTTCCGCAAAGATACAGTTTTTCAACGTTTCACTGCTATCCGGGTCGGTAAACGCATTGATGTCCACCGTGTACATCCCTTCGTCCGTCCCTCCGTCCTTGTAATCGAACACGCGCACAACAAGCGGTATTTCCGTATCGACTGCTAAATCGTCGATTGGCCTCTCCTGTCCTGCGACGGCCATCGTCACTCTGTTCGACAGCAGCTTGCCCACCCCAGACGGATCTCCGTACTGGAGCGAAGCACCACCGCTCGGAAATGTCATCTTGATGTCATAGGGCGCATTGATTTTGTCTGCATCATGCCGCAGAATAATGGTTCCCGTGCCGTTATTCAGACCCATGCCATACACGCCGATAGGTTTGTCCATATTCTCCCACGTCTTGTTGTTCCATGTGTAGAAATTGAATGTTATTCCGTTCGCTTCCGTGTCGTTTCCGGAAAAAAGATACTCTACGACCGCGCCCGACTGCTTCTCCGTCGTGGTCTTCTCCACCGGCGAAATGGAAACCGTGTTGTCCGCCGCCTGTGTCTCCGGCTGTGTCTTTATCTGTCCGCACCCGCTCAATATCCCCACAAGAGCCAGTGCCGCTAACGCTGCGTGCCGTTTTTTCATACGGATCGCCTCCTTTTACTGTTGTGCTTACAGTATAGCAGATTTGGGTGATATTGTCTATTTCCAGACCATGCAAAATCTGCGCTTGCTTCTGTGCAAAGTAACGGCAAAAAAGCGCTCCGGCAAAGCCGGAGCGCTTTCGATGCAAATATTTACTTCGCGTATCTGCGGAAGGAAATTAACCGTTCTTGCGAGCGATTGCCTTCTTAGCAGCCTCTACGATGTGAGCAGCGGTCAGACCGTACTCCTCGCGCAGGAAGGACTCAGCGCCTACCTGACCGAAGCGATCCTCTACGCCTACCATCTCCATCGGAACCGGGTTGTTCTTGATAACAACGTTAGCAACAGCAGAACCCAGACCAACCTTGACCTGATGGTTCTCAGCGGTTACGATAGCGCCGCACTCAGCAGCGGAGTCGAGGATGAGCTGCTCGTCGAGCGGCTTCCAGGTGAACATATCGATGACCTTGGCGGAGATACCCTCAGCAGCCAGCTGCTCCTGAGCCTTCAGAGCCTCGTCGACCATGATGCCGGAAGCGATGATAGCAACGTCCTTGCCTTCCTTCAGGGTAACGCCCTTGCCGATCTCGAAGTCAGAGCCGTCGCCGTAAACAGTGGTGAAGCCCTTGCGGATCATGCGCATGTAGGAGAACTTGCCGGATGCTGCCAGCTTCTTGGTCAGGCAGTTGATCTGAGCGTAGTCAACCGGGTCGATAACGACTGCTTCCGGTACGGACATGTACAGAGCGCAGTCCTCGAACGGCATATGAGTGCCGCCGTTGTATGCAGCGCATACGCCGGGGTCAGAGCCGATCACGTGTACCGGCAGCTTAGCGTAAGCTGCGGACATGAAAGCCTGGTCAAATGCACGGCGGGATGCGAAGCAGCCGAAGGAGTGCATGAATACGGTGCGGCCGGTAGCGGCCAGACCTGCTGCAACGCCCATAGCGTTAGCCTCTGCGATACCTGCGTTTACGGTCTGCTCCGGGAAAGCCTTTGCCAGCTTGCCGGTGTTGATGCAGTTCTCAAGGTCGCAGTCTACGTGCATTACCTTGCTGTCCTTCTCCATGAGGTCCAGCATAGCGGTAACGAAACCGTCACGGTTGTTACGAGAGTCCTTCTCGTGCTTGCCAATCAGAGTAAAGCTCATGTTTATTACCTCCCTTACTGTGCCTTGATCTCTGCGAGCTTCTTCTCAGCAGCAGCAATGGCTTCATCCCACTGCTCCTTGCTCGGCTGAGAGGAGTGCGCGCCGGTGCCTTCAGCGAACGTTGCGCCGAGGCCCTTAACGGTATTCAGCACAATGCAGGTCGGAACGCCCTTGGTGTCGTAAGCGAGCTGAACTGCGTCGTAGATCTGCTCTACGTCGTTGCCGTCCTGAAGTTCGATTACGTTCCAGCCAAAAGCGTCAAACTTGGCGCCGATGCCCTTGCCATGGCTCATGACCTTGTCAACTGCACCGTCGAGCTGATACTTGTTGTCGTCTACGAAGCAAATGAGGTTGTCGAGCTTGTAGTGAGCAGCGAACTGAGCTGCCTCCCAAACCTGACCCTCGTCGCACTCGCCGTCGCCGACGAATACGAATACGTGGCTGTCGCGGCCGTCGAGCTTGTTGCCGAGAGCGGCGCCGGTAGCGGTAGACATGCCCTGGCCCAGAGAGCCGGTGGTCAGGTCAACGCCCGGGGTCTTGGTGCGGTCGGTATGGGACGGGAAGTTGGTGTGCGGCTGGTTGAGGGTATAAGCCTCCTCGACCGGATAGAAGCCCTTCAGGCCGAGGGTAGCGTACATAGCCGGACCTGCGTGGCCCTTGGACAGTACGCACCAGTCACGATCCTCCCAGTGCGGGTTCTTCGGATCTACCTTCATAACCTCACCGTACAGAACTGCCAGCGCGTCGATAACGGACATTGCACCCGGTACATGGCCGAAGCCAAGCGAACCGACGGTCTTCAGGGTCTCCACACGGATTTCCTGAGCAAATACGCGAAGCTCCTGCATCTTTTCTGCTTTCTGCATTGCATACACCTGCCTAATTCATAAGTATTTTCTCTTATCGCGCCGTGACGCAGTGTGCCGCGCCGGCGCACAGCGGCGCCTTACCGCTGTATACGATTACAGTGTATCACCAAACCGCTCAGATTTCAACCGAAAATCGTGTTTTTTCAGATAAAAATTCCGCTCTCCTCTGCCGCTGCTGCGTCGATTTTCCGCGGAAATGCGAAAAAAACGTATTTTTTTATCCATCTCCCGTCTCGCGTTTTCCGTTCTTTTTACGGAAAATCCCGGGGCTTCTCTGCCTGTTTTCCGCCATTTGCTGCGAAACTCTGCACTTTTCTGTATATTCGTGCAGTCACGAAAAACCACAACTTACCCATCATCTCACCTTTTTTATTTTTCGAAATAAAATTTTACAGCCCTTAAACCCCTGTGTTTTCGTTATTTTCACCAGTTTTTCATCCTGCACCGCCTGTCTCTTTGCTTTTTCACCAAATTTTACCCCTGATTTCTGGCTTTCTGTGCAGTAGACAACTTGCGCATAATTTGATAAACTATAAAGGTACATTGTGGACTTGTTTGGATATTTTTCAAGGAGCAGCATGAAAATGAAGGTCAGCCGATTGAACTCCATAGAGCAGTATGTGATCTCGCGCGAAACCGTCAGCATCGACGAGTTGTGCGAGGTTTTCGGCGTGTCCAAAAATACCATCCGCCGCGATCTGAACGAGCTGGAAATGCGCGGCCATATTACAAAGGTATACGGCGGCGTGACCGCGACCGTGCCCTCGGGCGCGGTGCCGACCCCCATCCGCTCCAGCCTCAACACCGTGGACAAATCGCTCATCGGCCGTCTGGCGGCAGAGGAGGTTGAGGACGGCGACACCATCTTCATCGACTCCGGCACGACCACGCTCTGTCTGCTGCGGTTTCTCGTGGCGAAAAAGCGCATCACGATCATCACGCACTCGCTCGGCGCACTGAGCGAGGCCTCCAAATACGACAACCTCAACATCATTTCGCTCGGCGGCATTTACAGCCCCACGACCGACTCGTTCGTCGGCCTTTCCGCGATCGAGGCGCTGTCCTCCATGCGCATCAACAAGGCGTTCATGGGCGCGACCGGCGTTTCGCTGACCGCCGGCATGACCAACACGACCTTCCTCGAGGCCGAGATCAAGCGCGCGGTCGTGCATCGCGCCGACAGCATCTACGGCATGGCGGACTCGTCCAAGATCGGCCGCGAAGCCATCGTCACCTTCTGCCACCTCAAGGATCTCACCGCGTTCATCACCGACCGCGAACCGCCGAAGGAATACGTCGACCTGTGCCGTCAGGAAAACGTCAAGCTCCGCTACGAATAAAAATTTGAGATGAATTTGCCCCCGGCAGAAAATCTGCCGGGGGCTTTATTTTGCATTGTTATATCAGTTTGCCCGTCAGCACACGGTTGATGAGCGCGACGATCTCGTTTTTCAGGATGGGCTGCGGCTCGGTGATCCACTTTTCCATCATGCCGACGATGCCGGTCGCGAGAAAACGCGCCGCATAAGCGTCCTCCACGCTTCGGAACGGACGCATTTCCAGATGGCACTCCTCGAGCACCGTGATCATCTTGCGTCCGAAGCCTTCCACGCCCGCGCCGCGCACGAGCGCGCGGACGATCTCGCGGTTCTCCTCCAGATAATCCACCGCACGCGCCAGGACCGGCTGAAGATTGCTCGTCCCGCTCGGATGCAGATCCGCGATCAGCTCGCGGAAATCCTCGATCATCTCCGCCTCGATCTTTTCGCGCAGATCATATACATCGCGGTAATGCGCATAGAATGTGCCGCGGTTGATGTCCGCCTCGCGGACCACATCGGTTACTGTGATGCTCTGAAAATCCTTCTGCTGCATCAGCCGGGTCAAAGCCTGCCGCAGCAGCTTTTTCGTGCGCCGTATGCGCTTATCCTCCTGTACTGCTCCTGTCATTTTCCCTCTCCTCCGTTCAGACTGCGTTCAGCTTTTCTCTGTCCCCTTCGGCTAAGCGCACGTTATTGAACATTTTCTTTCTCTTTGTTCTTTTACATACACATTATTTATATTTGCCTATTGTGTTCGTTAACCTTATGTACTATACTATATCACGAAAAGAAATCCGATACAATATCTATTTTCCCGAAAGTTGGTGTTTTCCTTGTGAAACTTAACGGACACAATCCGGTTGATTTAATCATTAACCACAGAAAACTGATCGAAAAGGTATTTACCATACTCGTCGTGTTCAGCCTCATCTGCATCCCGATGGTCGGCATCAACTACGACCTGACCAAGTACCTTCCCGACTCCTCCCCGTCCGCGCAGGCGCTCGACATCATGGAGGACGAGTTCACCTATCCCGGCATGGGCCGCGTAATGCTCCATGACGTGACGCTTTACGAAGCGAAAAACATCAAGGACCGCATCGCAGATGTTGAGGGTGTGGACATGGTCATGTGGGCCGACATGACGACCAACATCTACGGTTCGAGTGAATTCATCGACTACGACGACATCGACGACTACTATCACGAGGACGACCAGTCCGCCTACATGGACGTCATCTTCAAGGACAAAGACTCCTCCTCTCAGACGCACAAGGCCGTCCGCCAGATCGAGCAGATCGTCGGCGACCGCGGACTCGTCGCCGGCTCCGCCGTATCCGACACCAACCTCGGCCCGACCATCAACAAAGAGGTCGCGCGCGTCATGGTGCTCGCGGTCATCATCATTTACATCATCCTGACCATCACAACGACCTCGTGGTTCGAGCCGGTGATGTTCCTGTCCGTTCTCGGCATCGCCATCATCATCAACATGGGCTCGAACATCATCCTCGGCGAGATCTCGTTCCTGTCCAACGCAGTCGGCGCGGTGCTCCAGCTCGCCTGCTCGATGGACTATTCGATCTTCCTGCTGCACTCGTTCACGCAGGAGCGCGCGCAGGGCATCGAGCCGGAGCAGGCCATGGCGAACGCATGGCGCAGCGCGTTCTCGTCCATTTTCGCCTCCGGCATGACGACGATCGTCGGCTTCGCGGCGATGTGTCTGATGAACTTCGGCATCGGCCCGGACATGGGCGTTGTCCTCGCCAAGGGCATCACCATCAGCCTGATCACTGTGCTGCTGCTCATGCCGGCGCTCATCCTGCGCTTTCAGGACATCGTTGCCAAAACGCAGCACCGTCCGTTCCTCCCGCAGCAGAGCCGCGGCATGGGCAATTTCGCCTACCGCATCCGCCGTCCGCTGTTCATCCTCGTGCTGCTCATCATCATCCCGTGCTACATCGCGCAGGGCATGGCGAACTTCACCTACGGCAACGAAGCGGTCGCGAACTCCCCCGGCACGCCGGTCTATGAGGCCGAGCAGCAGATGAACGCCGCCTACGGCAAGAGCAACATGATGATCGCGCTCGTCCCGCTCGACAGCAGCCTGACCGAAAAGGCGATGACCGACGAGATCGACGACCTGCCTTACGTCAAGTACGCGCTCAGCCTGTCGTCCGTTCTGCCCGAGGGCATCCCCGAGGACTTCCTCCCTGAGAACATCACGAGCATCATGCACTCGAAGAACTGGGCGCGCGTGATCATCAACGTCCGCTCCTCCGGCGAGAGCGACGATGCGTTCAAGTTTGCCGACAATATCCGCGGCATCGTGGATCAATACTATCCGAACGAACAGACCTACCTCGTCGGCGTCACCCCGTCCACGCAGGACATCAAATCCATCATCGTGCCCGACTACAACCGCGTCAATATCGTTTCGCTGCTCGGCGTCGCGCTCGTTGTCGCGCTTACCTACAAAGCGCTCATCCTGCCCTTCGTCGTTCTCATCCCGATCGAGTGCGCGATCTTCATCAATACCGCTCTTCCGTACATCTACGGTCAGCGCACGATGTATCTCGGCTTCATCATCGTCGGCTGCATCCAGCTCGGCGCGACCATCGACTATTCCATCCTGCTGACCGGCAACTATCTGGACGCGCGAACGCAGGGCGACAAAAAGGAAGCCGCCATCCGCGCCGTCTCGATGAGCGCGGAGTCGGTCATGACCTCCGGCATGATCGTTATGACCGTTGCCTACGGCCTGTACTTTATGACCTCGGTCGAGGCGATCTCCAGTCTGGGCCGCCTGATCGGCCGCGGCGCGTTCATTTCGGTCATCATGGTACTGTTCTTCCTGCCGATGTGTCTGATGATCTTTGACCGATTCATCGTCAAGCCTGACCACGCGGAACGAAAGCACGCGAAGATGAACCGCATCCATGCGATGAAGATCAAGCTGCCGACGCTCAGCGCGCTGCATGAACAGCGTCTGCGCCTGCATCAGCAGATCCGCGAAAACCGTCATGCGCGCCACAAGCAGACGCGCGCCAAGTGGAACAATCTGCTCCACGGCAAGGGCTTCACCCTGCCCGAGCAGCCGGATAACGGCGAGGGCATCGAAACGCCCGAGACCGCGAAGCGCACGCTGCCGAAGCGCGTCCGCATGCGGCTGAAGGCACGGCTCGACCGCCGCAAGGCGCGTCTGAGCGACCTGATTTCCGCAAGAAAGAACGACAACGATAAGAGCAACACGGAGGAAAACGACAATGAAAAGAAATAAGCTGCGCCGCGTTACCGCGACCGCACTCTTGCTTTCGTTCGCGCTGCCGCAGTGCGCCCAGGCCGCCGCTCCGACAGTCGAGACCGACGAAACCGTATACATCAACATGGATTACTACGGTGCGCCGACCAACACGCGCATCGTCAAGGGCGTAAACCTCAACGGCCACACCGAATTCACGGATTTCGGAGACTACAAGGACGTTTACAATATGTCCACCTTTGACGAGCCGACCCTCAAGGAGGACTCGGTCTACTGGAAGCTGAACACCGACAAGAACCGCTTCTACTATGAGTGCATCCCGAACGACACGGTCAACATCCAGATGCCGTGGAACTTCGATGTTTCCTACAAGCTCAACGGCGTTCCGGTCGAAGCAGACCAGTGCGCCGGCGCGAGCGGCACCATTCAGATGGACATTCACGCCGTGCCGAACACCTACGCGAGCGACTACTACAAGAACAACATGATGCTGGTCTGCGCGACCGGCATCGACATGAGCAAGGCGCTCTCCATCGACGCGCCGGGCGCACAGATCCAGTCGTTCGGCACCTACAAGCTCGTCATGTTCATGGGTCTGCCGGGCGAGGAAAACACCTTCACCGTCCGCATCGGCTCGAATGACTTCGAGAGCATGGGTCTCATCATGTTCATGACCCCGGCGACCACTTCCGCACTCGACATCATGTCCAGCATGCGCGACATCAAGGACCGTCTGGAAAATTCGGGCGACAACCTCTATACCGGCGTCAGCTCCATGCTGAGCACCATGCAGGCCGTGCAGGGCAGCCTTTCCTCGATGTCGAGCGGCATTTCCGGTATCGATCAGGTGCGCAAACAGCTCATCAAGGACCGCGGCACGCTCGACCCGAGAACGGATGCGGCGCTGAACGCGCTCGATGAGCTGACCGGCAAGTCCGACTCGCTCATCCCCGAGCTGAACTCCGCCAAGGAGACGCTCACTGCCCTCAACGCCACCACGAGCAGCATCCTCACCACCCTCGAGGAGTCCGGCGAGGATATTCCGGAGTACCAGAAGCTGCTGAACGACGTCAAGACCTCGCTCGGCAATCTGGAGGATCTGTTCGACGACCTCGACGACGAGACCGACAACAGCAGCTGGACCATCGCTCAGATCCGCAGCGCGAGCGAGGATCTCCGGCATGAGCTGAACAAGCTGACAGATGACCTCAGCAGCCTGTCGGGCAGTCTGAGCAAGATGCCGAAAAATCTAAATGATGAAGTTACCACTGAACTGAAGAATTATGTCACGAAGATGGCAACAGAGGCCGGTACGACCGCTTCGAGCGCCGCCTATGAGCAGGCTTACGATAAGGCGTATGATGCAGCATATGCGCAACTCAAGCATGCTGTTGATGAAGGAAAAATGACCGAGGCAGAAGCCAAGACTCAGGCAGATGCCGCTGCTACTGCTAAAGCAAAAGAAGTTGCATCCTCCGCTGCAAGCAAGGCCGCTTCTGAAGCGCAGGCATCCGCCTACAACAACGCTCAGGCACTTGCTGCACTCATGACCGGCATCAAGAGCGGTTCTTCGGCTGTCACGTCCGACATGCAGTCCATGACCAAGCAGCTCGAGAGTGTCACAAAGGAAATGTCCGGCCTGCTCGACGCGACGAACTCCCTGCTCAAGGACCTTGAGGACATCGCGGACGTATTCGACGAGTACAAGGGTCTGCCGCAGGACTTCACCGCTGAGGGCAAGAAGCTGACCGAGCTTGCGAACGGCTCTCTCGACCGCGTGAACAAGATGCTCGCCGATATTCCGGCGCTGCGCGAGTCGCTCGACAGCCTCACCAAGACCGCGACTGCGTCCATCGACAAGACGACCGACCTCATGAGCTCGACCACCAAGGCGCTCTCGACCTCCTACGACCTCATGAACACCGCCAACAGCGTGCTCCGTTCGGTCCGCAGTCAGGCGGACGCCAGCACCCAGACCACGATCGACAGCCTGCTCGATACGCTCGGCAAGCTCTCCGGTTCGACCGCATCCGGTCAGATGCAGACCGCGACCAACTCCATCCACTCCGCCGTCAAGGACGCGGAGACCGACCTCGAGGACGACACCAACGTGCTCAACATCGACACCTCGGCTGACCTCGAGTCTGTCACATCGAGCATGAACCCCTCCCCGTCCAGCCTTCAGTTCATCCTGCGCACCGAGGAGATCTCGGTGGACGATGATGACGACGACGGCATTTCCGATCAGGACGCCGCAGACGAAGGCGTATTCGCCCGCATCTGCAACATCTTCAAAAAGCTGTTCACCGCCATCGCCGGCGTGTTCGCGTCGGACGATTGACCGCATACTGCAAAGCACCGCTTCCACATGGAGGCGGTGCTTTTTTGCGCAGAAAAACACCTCGCAGACATTTCTGCGAGGTGTTTGTTTTTACGCCTGCGCCGCGTCGTTCAGACGGGACAGGTACTTGTTCTGATAGAACTTCAGCTTGCTCTCGAACTGAGGACCGGACTTGAACTCCGCCTTCGCATAGGCGTGCGTGTCGAATTCCTCTGCGCCCTCGACGAGCTGAATGGTGTAGATCGCGATGTTCGAGCAGTGATCGCTGATCTTCTCAAGGTCGTGCACGATGTCGAGGAAGTGAATGCCGGTCTGCATCGTGCAGCCGCCCTCGCCGAGACGCTCGATATGACGGCTCTTGAGCTGCTCCTTCATGGTATCGACGACCTCCTCGAGCGGCTCAACGCTGCGCGCGAGCGAAACCGACTGCGTAACATACGCCTCGACCGTCATGTCGAGAACCTCGCTGACTGCGTCCGTCATGGCGTGCAGCTCGTTCATCGCAGTCGCGGAGAAGCTCAGACCTGCCTGACGGAACTCGTCGGCGCGGTCGAAGATATTCTGCGCATAGTCGCCGATCTTCTCGAAGTCGGACAGCGAGTGCATCATCTCTGCGCTCTGGCGGCGCTGATCGACCGAGCGCACGTTGTGCATCGTGGTCAGGTAGCGGCCGATCTCAACCTCTGCGCGGTCGAGGAACGCCTCGTGTTCGCGGAAGATCTCCTCGCTGGCCGCACTGCCGCCGAACATCGGGTCGACCGCAAGATGGAAATTGCTCTTCGCCGCCTCGCCCATGTCAGCGATGCAGCGCTGTGCCTGATCGAGCGCGAGAGCCGGCGTGGTAAGGAAACGCGGCTCGAGCTTCGCAAGCGGGTCCTCCTGCGTCTCGCCGGTCGGCACGCTCCACCTTGCGAGCTTGACCAGCAGGCCGGTGAACGGCAGGAACAGCAGGGTGCAGGTCACGTTGAACAGCGTGTGGAAGTTCGCGATGCCGCCCTTGTCGATCGGATTTTCCCAGAACGAGAAGCCGACCGCGTACTGCACGGCGTAGATCGCGACCAGAAACGCGATCGAACCGATGAGGTTGAAGTAGAAGTGCACCATCGCGGTGCGGCGCGCGTTCTTCGAGCCGCCGAGCGAGGACAGGAACGCGGTGATACAGGTACCGATATTCTGACCGAGGATGATCGGGATGGCGGCAGAATAGGTGATCGCGCCCGTCGTGGACAGCGCCTGCAGGATACCGACCGACGCCGAGGACGACTGGATGATCGCGGTGACGCCCGCGCCGACCACAACGCCGAGCACCGGGTTGGAGATCGCTGCAAACAGATCGGCAAACTGCGGCAGATCCGCGAGCGGCGCGACCGCGCCCTCCATGACCGCCATGCCGATGAACAGGATGCCGAAGCCGGTGAAAATGTCCGCGATGTCGCGCGTGCGGCGCTTTTTCGCGAGCATCATGATGATAACGCCCACCAGAACGATGATGTAGGCGAGATTTTTCGGCTTGAGCAGATCCATGAACAGGTTGCCCGAGCCGTCACCGCCGCTCAGACGCAGGATCTGCGCGGTGACGGTCGTACCGATATTCGCACCCAGGATAACGCCGACCGACTGCTTGAGCGTCATGATGCCTGCGTTAACAAAGCCGACCACCATGACCGTCGTCGCGGACGAGGACTGAATGACCATCGTCACGACCATGCCCATGATAAGAGCGGTAAAGACGTTGCCCGTCATTTTTTCCAGAGTTTTTTCCAGCTTGGAACCGGCAGCGCGCTCCAGTCCCTTTCCCATTGTCGTCATACCGTAAATGAACAGCGCCAGTCCGCCGATCATCTGCACGATTGACAGCACATCAAATTCCATACGCTTCCTCCGTTTCACATTCTCTAAATTATCTCTTTACGAAACGCATACATTTTAAGTGTATCAGCAGGAGCGCATCCTGTCAATTCTAAAGGATGAAAAATAAACGCAAACTTTACGCCTGCGCTCGTTCATTATGTTGCATTTCTGCTGCATTCGGCATATCGGTCTATGCCATCCGCATCATGCTGTAATTGAGATACGCCGCAAACAGCAGCCATGCCGCATACGGCATGAGCAGCCTGCCTGCGGCCTTGTCGAGGCGGGAAAACGCCGACAGCGCTGCAAGCACGAGCGCGAGCAGCAGGATCAGCCACCAGAACGCGACAGCGTACTCCTGCGCCCGGAAATACAGCAGCGGCCAGATGAAATGCACGGCGAGCTGCACATAATAAAGCATGAGCGCGTTTCGGCTCTCCTGTGTGCCGAGGCGGTGCACTCTGCGGCTCGCCGCCCCCATCAGCAGATAAAGCACGGTCCATACGGCCGGGAATACCCATGCGGGCGGCGCGAACGGCGGCTGCGGCAGCGCACTGTACTGCGCCATGGCATCCATCGTCAGCACCGCGGCGGCCCCGCCGACAGC
>OLSQ01002008.1_pt1 | contig 15520 bp, 9 predicted proteins | sample 1672561 | NCBI WGS metagenome assembly OLSQ01 (sample SAMEA3136699, study PRJEB25190) | human gut metagenome | biome: human gut; feature: human-associated habitat; material: faeces | place: Austria | collected 2013 | reverse complement strand
GCAGAGCTTACTTGCGGAGAAAAGCGGCTACCATATCAATGAACTGCGCGTTCGTCGGTGGCTGCGACAACGGGTGGCCTGCAATACGCTCAAGTAAGCTGTGGTCAGGCTGTTTCCAACACGCTTGCACAAGGGTTCGGAGGTTTCTTTCCACGCAGTTGGCGGTAGTATGAAAATACTGTGCCGTTTGGCTATAGAGTCTTTTCGTGATCAGCAGGACATACTCCGGCTTCTCCTGCACCTGTTCCAACATATACACGGCAAAGTGAAACCCAGACAGCTTTCCGGATACACCCAGAAGACGCAGCAAACGTTCAGCGTCCAAAGAAACGTTCTTTTCCAGTTCCGAAACGTAGCAAACTAAAGGCACTGATGTTCCCTCCTGTCCTGTGTATTTTGAAAGCCAGCACTTGTTAAATCGCGGTGGGCCTCTTGCCGGTGGACATACGCTGTTTTGTTCTTGATATGCTAATTTTACACGATTTATGGCCGTTTGTGTCATAGTTTCGTTCTACAATGGTCTACGTGAATGCGATGTTTTTTGTATGGAATTGTCGATTTTTTGAACTTCTATGATAAAAAGCACCGCCAGCAAAGCAGCGTGATTGCCGCTTTGCTGGCGGTGTTTCTATACAGTTCTTTTGTTTAAGCCTTACTTCCCTATGCTGTGCGATGTGGCATCAGCTTCCAGTGGAGTAGCCTCCGCCTACATCATAGCCCAGATCGCAGGTGTAAACCCAGTTCACCACATCGCCGTTTTGCAGGGCATAGCGGGAACAGCCGTAGTTGGGGAACCATCCGTTGACGCTGTACATCCACCCGGACAGGCTTCCCACATCAAACTCATAGAGGTTGTTGATACCCTCTACATACGCGCTGTTGTACATGGGCGTCCAGTTTGACTCCATGTGGATGGCGTTGTCCTGACAGACGCGCTGAAGGACATCGAATACGCTCTCGCCCTCGCTGAACGTTACCTCTGTGGCCGGAAGGATGATACCGTCCTCCGGTACAAGGGCTTTCTTGCTCTCAGCACACTTATTCATATTCATATTGTTCAGGATCGTCTCGCAGGAGATGGATATAGTGCAGGTATACTTTGTGTCCGCATCCACATCGCTGTCCTGCGGCTCTACAGGTGCCGGTTTTCCTTCCGGCACCGGGTCGGTCATGTACTGATCCTTGTCGCCGGTATCCTCCGGCTGTGCCGCCTGCTGCCCGCAGGCGGCACAGGTCAGCAGGAGCAGTGCCAGAAGCAATGTGCACAGAGGTTTGGATCGCTGCATATCACTTCACCTCAATATCCGTCATGTCGAACAGGCGTGTCTGGCCCTGCCGGAAGCGGTCGTAGGCGGCCAGTGCGTAGAAGCCCTGCTCGGTAGCCATACCGTCCGATTCCATCTGCTCATCGCTGTGGCGAAAGCCGCCTCCCTCACAGGCAAAGGCACACAGTGCATCTATCGCCGTACCACCTGCCTTGGCAAACCGTGCATCCGCAGCGGGATCAATGCCCAGCGCCGTCAGCGCCACGATCACCTGAGAACAGGACTCACTGTTGGGCTCTCCCCAACTGATGAAGCCTCCGTCCTCCTGTTGGGCATCGGACAGATATACCAGCGCCGCGTCGACTGCGGCCTTGACTTCATCATCTTCTTTATAGGCCGCCAGCGCCGTCAGAGCCATGGCGCTCATGTCCACATCGGCGGTATCACCCGCCAGCGTCCAGCCTCCGTCACTGCACTGGGAGGTCAGTATTTCCGCCACGAGGCCCGCGCGGGTGGTCTGCTCCCCGCCCTCTGCACATTGCGGAATATCATAGCCGTGGCAGTCCAGCGCGATCAACGCCCAGATAGGACCGTTGAGTCCCTGAATGCGGAGATAGTTCATATCGGACAGTCCAGATGTCAGATCAACGCCCGCCACATCGGCGGCATTGTATCCAGCAGCCGTCAGGCCGAGGATAGTGCGGGAGTTCTCCGTAGACTTCAAGCGGTCGAGCCGACCTGAATCGGCCTGTTTTACATAGTCCTCCGCCGCCTGCTCATAGCTCTGCGCCGCCTCATCACTGAGAAGTCCGGCACGGCTCAGGCCGATCACCGCCCACTCGCCGCCAACAGAGCCTGCGGAAAGCGTATCTTGCTCTTGTAGATATTTACCCGTTTCACGGTAGGCGGTCTGCCATGGTGCCTCCTCTTTCTTTGCGCCGCAGCCGGTCAGCAGCGCCAGCAGAAGCAGCAGCGCAATGGAACGTTTTTTCATAGGCGTCTTCTCCTTGCAGAAATGTTTTTTTGCCGTCAGTGCGGCTTACCCACCGTACAATGCGCACGGTGGGTAAGCTGGGGAGGTCATTTCATATCCGGGTTATTTCCGCGTACCACTATGATTTATTGTTCCACCGGGTACTTTGTAATGTTGCCCAGGTAATACTGGCAGACCATCATGGCGTCGGAGACATCCATGGTGCCGTCGCCGTTTACATCGGCGGCTTTTTTCTGCGTATCTGTCGGGGTAACATTGCCCAGATAGATTTGGCAGATCAGCATGGCATCGGAGACATCAATGATGCCATCTGCATTTACATCTCCATATTTGACTGCACTCTGATCTGCAATGGTCAGGGTCAGGGTGGTCATGGGCTTGTCACAATGGACACCGTATTCCATCTCCAGGGTGTCGCTGTTTTCTCGGTTTTGGTACATGGCGTAGGGGAAGGTGATCTGGAAGTCGGTATCACTGGCCTTCAGCGGCTTATCGGGCCAGGTGACATACTTTGTCACATCGCGGGTCATGCCGTTGGCGTAGTAGGCCGTTACCTGCATACCGGTGGGGTCGAAGGTGTCTTTTACATTGTAGGTCGTCTTGTCCGGCAGCTTCGTGACCTCGATGCGTTCAATGGTGCTGCCCACGGCCATCAGGTAGGCGGAGTCGTTTTTGAAGTAGATCGTGCCGTACTCATCCATGATGGGGCTGCAAATGGCATACTGGGCCTGTGCGCCGCTGGGCGTGAAGATGTTGTAGGGCGTCGTATAGGTCTCCGTCTGGCCGCTGGCCGTGTAGGTCTCCATGGTCTTCAGAGACACCTCGGTTTGGCCGGGCTTGTCCTCCAGCACCCGGAGCTTGCCGGGGGTGAAGTTATCGAAGAAGTACACATAGACGCAGCCTGTCTCCTCCATATAGGCCGTGGTCAGAACACCGCTGGTCTGGGGATAGCCGTGGGTGCGCACAGTGTAGGCGATCTCCCAGTTGGGGATGTCGATGACCGTAAGGTTATGGCCACTGTATGCGCCGAACTGTGCCGTGCCGGAGATGCCGATATAGGCCCGCCCATTGTAAATGGTGGGTGTGCAGGTGGACATGGCGGGATTGGCGGGATCGTCCGCATAGTTGTAGAGCTTCAAGGTGCGGACATCCTCAATGATACCCTTTTCGTCCACAGTGGCCTCGTAGAAGTAGCCGCCCTTGCTGGTGAAGTAATACTTGCCGTTGTAATGGGTGATAGAGCTGCGGATGTCGCCGGTCACATTCATCTTGTAGGAGGACAGCAGTTCGCCGGTCTTGGGGTTAAAGGACAGCAGACTGGGCTTGCCGGTGGTGTAGCCGGAAGCGCCGTCATCCGTGCCGATCAGCAGGAAGTCGTCGCACACATAGGCACCGGCCCAATAGAAGCCGCCCTTGCTGGTGTAGTACCAAGTGGGGAGCTTTTCTTCCATCGTCTGCGTGGGGTCCTCGTCGGTGGCGCTCAGGCACACATAGTGGGCCTCGTTGATCTCGCCCACCCAAAAACCGGTGTAGATGTAGCCATCGTGATAGACAATAGAGCTGTTGGGCTGACCGCCGATGGAGTCCCGATAGATCCACAGGGAGTCCAGGGTATTGGCGTCGAACGCCTGGATCGTGCCGTCAGACAGGCCCACGAAAATCATGCCGTTGGCGTAGGTGGGCGGGTTGATGGCGAAGCTGGAGTTGTGATCCATGGGCTTATCAATGAGAATTTCGCCGGAGATAGCATCCACCTTGTAAATGCGGGAGCCGGAGTAGGTGTAGATGGCACCGTCCACCAAAATGGGGCAGCCGCAGGCGTTCACATCGTAGCCGGATCCAATGGAGGTAGCCCAGTACAGCTCGGCATCCTTGGCGTAGACCGGCGTCTTGTAGTCTACCACACCGTTATTCTCATTGTTTTGGCGTAAGTGGGGCCACGCAGAATCGAAATTGATGAGCTTGTCGTTGGCTGGAGCCTTCTTTAGCGTAATAGTCAGTGTACCGTCCTTGTCGGGGGCGGTATAGTGCTCCACCGTTTGACCGATGTACCCGGCGCAGGTGGTAGTGTAGGAATAGCTGGCACCGGGGGTCAGGCTGTAGGTGCCGTTTTTCTCCACGATGCGCTTGCCGTTCAGGTCGTTGGTCAGGAACACCGTGGCATCCGCCGGGGTCGTTTGGATGGTCAGTTGGATGGGGTCACTTTTCTGAACATGGACGGTATAGGTCAGCTCAATGCTGCCGGTATCTGCGTGGCAGACCTGTACCGAAATATCCTCATTATAAAGGTCTGTGTTCAGGACCGCTTCCGCGCCGGCCAGCGTATCATAGCGTACGCCGTTGACCTTGGCATAGTACCCGCCACAGCAGGCGGTGTCTGTGCTGCTGTTGGGATAGGTGCCGGAGAGGTAGAGAGCGGCGGTCTCCCGGTCTACCTTAACATAATAATCCGTGGTATCTCGATCAAAGCGGGCCGTTGCGCCCTTTGGAGTTACAAAGGGCAGTGTCTCATCCTTTGTGGCAATAGTCAGGCTGGACAGGTGCAGCTGCCGCAGCAGCTGAATATCGTAGTCCTGATAGTAGGTAGTGCCGTTTTCTGTCTTGGAAATGCGGATCGTCACCGTCTGGCCGTAACCGGCCTTGGCCACGGCGTAGGTCAAGCTCTGAGCAAGACCCGTTTTGCTGACAGGCGTTGTGATCGTCTCCATCCGTGCGAGATTATGAATCTCCGGCACGGTGCTTTGGGTCCGATACAGCGCCGTCACGGTTCCGGTTGCCGTGGCCTGCATGGCAACGGAGCTGCTACAGTCGGACACCGTATAGTTGTAGGTGTGGTCTGCCGCCGTGAAGGTCTTGTCGGCGGCGTAGGCGATCCGGCTGGAAGCATAGGTGCCGTTGTAGAATGCCAGATCGGTCAGCCAGTCGGTGGTGACAGGCTCCGGGACGGACACATTCAGTCCGCTGGAGGCCGTGAAGGTGATCTGCGTATGATACCAGGTGTTCTTCGTGGCGATGCAGGTATAGCTCTCGCCGGGGACCAGGTGATAGATCCCGTCCACCGGGGCAATCTCGGAGCCTGCTCCATTGATCACCTGCACCGTTGTTCCGGAAGGCACAGCCAGCGTCACCGGTACGGAAGCTACCTTCTGAATGTGGAGGGTATAGGTGCTCTGCTCCCCGTTGGGCGCTGCTACCTGAATCATGTGATCCTGCGTGTCTCCGGTCAGTTGCACCGCCCCAGTTCCGGTGACGGTATAATCCTCACCAAATGGCGCGGCGTCAATATCCACAGTGGAGGACACGGTTTTTAGGCTGTACTCCCGGGTGTTGGGCGCAAACTCCAGGGGCAGCTTGGTCCCCTCCGCCGTGGCTGCCAGAGCCTTCAGCGTGGGCACACGGGTCACGGTGACATCGTAGGACTGAATCTGCGTATAGCCGTCCGAGCCTGTATACTGTGCTTCCAGCGCGAAGGTCTTGCCCTCCATGCCAGAGGTCAGCAGATAAGTAAGGGATGTGGCTGTGCTGTTCCAGCTGCGGGATGTGCCCGACATATCCTTGCCGTTGGTGCCGGTATAAATGGTGCGGAGCTTGGTGGTCTTGGTATTCGGAACATTGCCCATCACAACATTCAGGTACACGCTGCTCAGAGCATTGGCTGTATCCTCGATCCAATACTGCGCCGTGTGGTTCGCGCGGTTTTGTGCAGCGCGGTAGGGTTCTTGATCGACATCCAGCAGCCGGATATTGCCGAACCACTCGCCGTAGGGCAGGGTCGCAGAGACCTGGGCGTCGGCGGAGACCGTCAGCGTTCCCTCTGTGCGGTTATATCCGCCGTCGGACACACAGAACTTATAGTCGCCGGCGATGACTTGGACGCTGCCGGTGCCGGTGGTAACATTGCCATAGACATCCGTAAGGGAGAGGATCGGTGCCTCCACCGCATTGCCGTTTTGGGTTGCTGTGGCGGAGACGGTGTATTTGGTCCCGTCCAGAAGGGCCGCATATTCGGCAATGGCGTCTTTCAGGTTTTTCAGCAATGGTCCTGCCGAGTCGGCAGTTGCCGTCCGCAGGCCCTTCAGCGCCGCTGCGTAGGCACTGGCCGCTGCCGGATAATTCTGCACATGGTTGGTCATGTCCAGGTAATCCGCCATTTGGATAATCAGCTGGATAGCTGCGTCCGAATAAGTCGAAGATACATGGAAGCAAAGGGCCTTGACGGAAGAAGCCGGAGCGTCCAGCTTATAGCCACCCTTGTCATAATAGAGCAGGTAATTGGCGGAAACGCCGTTGATCTCATAGACGAATCCGTTTTCCAGGCCGACAAAGTCAATATCTGAATCCGCCAGCGCCTGTTGAATGGTTTGCCCAGATTTATACTGGATACGGGTCGGCTCCACGATGGTGCTGTTGGCGTTCATAGCCACAAGCACAAAGCTACCGGCGTACTCCTCTGCGGCCATCGCCGTGACCGGCATGGCGGCAGAGAGCAGAAGCACCAGACTCAGCAGCAGAGCCATTACTCTTTTGTGCATTTTCCTTCCTCCTTGTTTTCAATACAGGCAGTTCCATAGCCGGTACCGTATTTTCTCCCAGGTCGTCCAGCTGCCCTTGCAGGCATCCAGTACACGCACGGCAAATGAGTCAACCTGCTTGCGCTGCTCCGGGGTCATCTCCTGGGTGCTGAACAGCGCCTTTTGATTCAGTTCTGCGGCCTCCGCAGCATCCTCCGGGAACTGCACCGTACTGTGGCGCAGCAGGCAAACGGCATAGCCATAGCGCATGGCAATGGCCTCCCGGTCGTTTGCGGCGTCGATAGCGGCCATCTTCTTCCGAAACACCCTGCGGCGATGGAAAATGCACCCGGCCAGCAGCAAGATCAGCAGCAAGGGAAGAAGCAGTAGGTAGTGGGCATTCAGTGAGAAGGTAAATCGGTCCTGCTTGTGCTCGTTGATCTCCTCTGGCTGCTCCACCTCTACAAATTGCTGGGTGTTGTTCTCATAGGTATTCTCATCCGGGCTGTCGCCGCCCAGGGACAGTTCCTCGTCGTCTATGTAGCCGGGAGTCACCTCGAACGGCACAAAGCCGACACCGCTGACATAGTATTCCGCCCAGGCGTGGGCGTTTTCTTCCGTCAGGGTAATGGTCTCACCGGCCTTGTAGCGGGCGGCATCCTCTGCCGAGAGGTAATACCCCTCCACATAGCGGGCCGGAACGCCCATGTAGCGCAGCATCAGCACCGCTGCCATGGCGTAATGGACGCTGTAGCCGTGTCCGCTGCGCTCCAGCGTATATTGCAGGAAGTCGCCGCTGCCGTTCATGGTCCGGGCAGTCTCATCGTAGGTCATGGCTTCCCGTAGATAGTCAAAGATGATGGTGCGGATGTCGCTGATGGTCCGGGCCTGGGTGTCCAGCTTCAATTGCCGCTGGAGGACGGCCCAGCTATCCTGGGTCATTTGCAGGTCCACGGCCCGGAGATAGTCGGCATAGGCCTGCTCCTTGGATAGATAGGTCTCGATGTTTTCCCGGCCCTGGGCTGTGGAGAGGTTCCGCTGGATCTGATACCAGTCCGGGACGCTGCCTTTCAGATAATACAGGCTCTCTGCCGGGGGCAGATTCGTGTCCCCGATGCGGTCCGCTGCCAGCGTTTCGCTGCCGTAGACGGCGTAGGGGTAGTAGCCGTGGGCGGAACAGGCGGAGAGATTTCGTATAGTCATGGACAGCGGTGTGGCCGTCTCCGTATAGCCATCCGCCAGTGCAATTTGACTCTGGCCGTAGAAACCCGCCTCATGGAGCCAATAGAAAAGGTCCTCATATTGGGCGGTTTCTTCGGTATCGGCTGCTTTCCAGCCGGTGCCGGTGTAGGTGTCGTAGACCTGCCCACGCAGATACACCTTTTCCGGCTGCTCCATTGTGACTTCCAGCGCCGGGGTGTCGCTTTTATTCCAGGCGGGTAAGTTCTTGAGGTTTCCTTCCGGCATGGAATTGGTATCGCTGTCGTAGTGCCGCTGGTGAAGCTGGGTTTGCATCGTCTCGACCATGTCTGTATTCAGCTTGTCTTGGCAGGACAGGCCAATCAGCAGACACAGCGCTGCACACAGGACCGGCAAGATCAGCTGCGCCGGAACGCCTGCAAGGGCTTCTCCCTCTGCCGTGTGCTGCACCATCAGCAGCACCGTGCCAATAATCAGCAGCCCACCGCCGATGCCCATAGGAAACAAGCCCAGCAACAGGGCTGCATAGCAGGGCAGCAGAATCGGCAAGGCCAGCAGCATCCGTCCGCTCCATGCGCTGCGGCTGAGAAGCAGCGACACCGCCAGTAGCAGAACCGTTACCGCCAGAGGCAGAAATTGGGCATCCGCTGCCGCAAGGTCCAGGTAGATCTTCCCGGTCTTTTTCGTCAGCAGGGTCATGAAATCATTTGCCAGTGTTCCAAAACCGGGTAGGACAAACTTGTTCAGTGCCAAGCTCAGAAGAAGCAACACGCCGATGCCCGCTGGAACGAGCCAGTTCCCGATTCTGGTTTGGTATACTATCAGCAACGCCGCCTGCACCAAAATCGCAGCTGCTGTCATGGCCCACCATGGGTAGGGAACAGAGGGAAATGCAGCGGTTAAAAGCAAGCAGAAGCCCACCGTCAGAACGGCACAGACCACCCAAGCGCCCCAGGGAAAGTGCAGCTTTTTCTGTGCCGTTTCGGTGACAATCCACTGGAGTCCGTTTTCATTTTTTCGCATGATGGGTTAAACCTCCAGTCGCTGCATGGCCTCGGAATAATTCTGCGGGGCAAAGGTGGTCGCACCGGGGTACTGTTCTTCGGTACAGAGGATGAAATGCACCCGTCCGTCCGTGAGCAGCTGTTCTTCCGGCGCTGTGCCGAAACAGAGAATTCGGCTGTAACCGTCAGTTTTGGGCAGGCGGCACTCAGCGCTGCCCCTGGTCTTTACCAGAGCCGGGATAGCCTGCAAAAGCTGGTTTTCCTCTGAAATGTCCTGGACCTGCAGATCGTCCCGGTCCGTCCAGCACAGGGTATAGGGTACACCACTTTGCAGCAGTGCCATGCCTGCGGAGGACACGACCTCCGCCAGTGCGTCCATCTGCTGGGGGTTACCGCCGGTGCGCTTATCCCAGAATACCAAAAGGGAACGGCTCTCCGGCTGGCTGGCCTCTTTCAGAATCAGCTCATCTAACTTGGAGGACAGCTTCCAGTGAATTTGCCGGATGTTATCGCCGGGGCGATACTCCCGGAGCTGGTACACCTCGCTGCGGTCCTCACCCCGTCGATTGGAAACGCCGTCGTCGGCATAGGCCGGTCGGGCGGTCATGTCCGCCTCCATTGGATACAGGTCCGGGAGGATGGTCAGACGGGCATCCGCTTTCACGAGGGCCTTCATGGGAAGCAGGCCCAGATAGTCCAGCAGGGTAAACCGGCTGATCTGCACATACACTCTGCCGCAGAAGCTGCTTTGCAGCAGGATGGTTTGGCTGCTTTCGCCCTTGGCTCCGATGCTGCCGGTCAGCGTCACTGTCTGATCTTCCTCAGTGAGATCATTGCGGATAGAGACCTGACAGCCATAGCGCATTACGGGCAGAAACGCTCCGTTGCGGATACGCACCCGACAGCTGACTGCCGTGCGTTTTGCCGCTGTGGCCGGGGTCAGAATGTCCGCCTGCAGGTGCCTGCGGACATAGAAATTGACCGCCCAGGAGGCCAGGGGCAGCAGGAGCAGCAAGCAGAGTCCGGCCAGCGCCCAGAAGGAGCCGCTTGTAAGAAGCAGCGCCGCCAACGCCAGCAGCAGGATCAGATAACACAGGGCGCTGCCTAAGATCGTTTTTCTCATTTGCTGGAAAATTCCCGGACATCCGGCTTCTGGACGGAGGTAAGTACATTTTGCAGGATCAGTGCCGCTGTATAGTCCTGGAGCCGCGCCTTGGAGTTGAGGATCAGACGGTGGACACACACATCCGGGAACACGGCGCACACATCGTCAGGGATCACATAGTCCCGGCCCTCTAAGTAGGCGTTGGCCTTGGCCGCACGGGTCACAGCCAAAGCGCCACGGGGACTGACACCCAGAGTCACATAGGCGTTGGAGCGGGTCAGATCCACCAGCTCTGCAATATAGTCATAAATTCGGTCTGCCACATGGATATTGCTGACCTCTGCAATGAGCTTTTCCAGCTCGGCAGGGGAAGTCACTGTCTGGCAGGCAGAGAGCGGGTCCACATGATGGCGATCCTTCAGCAGTGCCGCCGTGCTGGCCCGATTGGGATAGCCCATGCTCAGTTGGAGCATGAAACGGTCCAGCTGGGATGCGGGCAGCATCTGCGTACCCGCAGAACCCACCGGGTTTTCCGTTGCCAGCACGATAAAGGGCTTCGGCAGGGGCCGGGTCACGCCGTCCACGGTGACCTGCAACTCCTCCATAGCCTCCAGCAGAGCGGATTGGGTCTTGCTGGAGGTACGGTTGATCTCGTCCGCCAGCAACAGATTGGTCATAATGGCTCCGGACTGATATTTCAGCTTGCCGTCTGCCTTATCGAATACGGAAAACCCGATAATATCCGATGGCAGGGTGTCGGAGGTGAACTGGACACGCTTGGAGTCCAGACCTAGAGTTTTGGAAAATGCCTTGGCCAGCGTCGTCTTGCCTACGCCGGGGACATCCTCCAGCAGCACATGGCCCTGTGCCAGGATGGCCAGCAGCACCTTGCGGACGATGTCCTCCTTGCCCAAAACGACCTTGTTGACCTCTGCCTGAATTTGATCTGTCAGCTTGTTCATGCCTTTTTCCTCTTTCTGCCGATGATGTAGATCGCACCGGCGGCGATTACGACTACCGCACCGATCACGGCGCAGATGATAATTCCATTTGTGCCGAATGCCTCACGGGGCGCTTGAGTGCCGTCAAAATGCAGCACCCACGGCTGCCCGGACCGCACACGCTGCACAGCCACTAAGGCCAGGACGGATTGGGCCGTTGCCAGGCCGTCGCCGGCCCCCTCCAGCACATGGCGGTAGGTGCCGTCCGCTTCCCGGAACTGGGAAAGCTCCGTCAGCAGGGTGTGCTCGCCCTTGACAAAACGGCTATCCGTCTCCGGGTCAATGCCCAGCGCACACAGGGCCAGGATGACCTGGGCGGTGCTTTCCGCGTTTTCATCGCCGTAGGCGATATACCCGCAGGTGTCCGTCAGCTGGCCGGAAAGATAGGAAAGTGCTGCGTCGATCTCGGTCTCCATCTGGTTCCGATAGGGAGCTAGGGCCTGCACCGCCATAGCTGTGATGTCCACATCCGATTTTCCGGGGATCAGGCCGAAGCCGCCGTCCGGCTCCTGAGCAACGGAAATGGCATTTACCATGTCCTCCCGGGAATACAGGGCATCTGCCGGGACCTCTGTGTCCCCGGCATCCAAGGTCAGCAGCGCCCATATCCAGCCATTTAAGCCCTGAGCGCCCGGATCACGGGCATAGTTGTAAGTACCCTCTGCGATCAGGTCAATGGCCGAGCCGTCGGGCTTCGTGCCGAAGTTGGTGGGGTTGCCCCCCAGTGCCAGCACCGTTAAAGAAATCCGGTGGTATTCCGTGGCCTTGTTGCGGTCCAGGCATCCGTTTTTGGCGTATGCGTCCTCCACATGGGCCTTCAGTTCCGCCAAATAGTCGGAATAGCTCTCCCTTGTGCCGGACAGTGCCATAGCTATGGCCAGCCAATCGCAGACGGAATCGCCTGCAGGAAACAGGTCCCGGTCTTTCAGCAATTCACCCTTCTTGCCGCCCAGAGCGGACATTCCCTCCGCACTCTGTGCGATCTGTTTTTCCAAAGAAGGCTGCGCTTCCGCAAAGACCACCGTTGGGAGCAGAAGCAGCACGCAAAGAAGTGCCGCTAATATTCGTGTTGCTCTTTTCATGCAGTATCCTCCATCGTTCGTTTCAACGCCCTTCTACTTTACCGTTCCCGTGTCCCGTTAGAGCGTTTCCCATCCTCCGCCGCATCAGCCGGTCCTATTCGGAAGTTGGCTCTGTGGGCGTAGGGTCACTGGGGTCCGAGGGACTTGGTTCGGTGGGGTCCGTAACGACCGGGTCGCTGGGTTCCGTGGGCGTCGGTTCCGTGGGGACCGGCTCCGTAGGGGCAGGCTCTATTGGCTCCGTTCCGCCGCCGGTGGCCGGGAGAATATCTGTTTTCTCCTCATGGCACTTGGAGCAGCGATAGTGGATGTAACCATCCTCTGTTTCGGTGGGTTCCAAACGGTCCGTCTCCTCGAAGTCGTGGCCCAGGGCTTGGTAGCCGCCGTTGATCCACAGGCCGCAGTAGCTGCTCAGTGAACCGTAGCCGCCTCCGGTGGAATCGTAGCCGCCGATGTCCTTGCCGTAGGACAGGGTGAAGCGCACATAAATGGTAATGCCGTTGCGGACCTTGTAGCCACTCATGCCGGTACCCTCATACTGGGTGCCGTTGATGGAGTACATCCAGCCCGAGCCTTGGGTATAGTCAAACTCCCCGATGCTGTCCCGGTCATAGTTGTCATTGGTGGTGATGCCGTCCCGCAGGATCAGCTCCCAAAGATGCTCCGGGACATTGGCACGGTAGGCAATGTCGCCCCGGCTAATCCGGCGCAGATAGAAGTTCATAGTGGTGGACCCCTGGTAATCCGGCTCATAACCGCGCTCCTGCAGGAAGCGCAGCAGCACGGATGCCGCCGTTTCGCCCTCCACGATGTCCAGCGTACCGGTATCCAGAATGCCCAGGCCGATGGTGGTCGCATCCAGCACCACATCCACCGAGCCTGCCGGGTCGCCCTCACTGATCTGGTGATAGGTGACGGTGTAGACCTTCGTGGTGGAGTTTCCGTTACCATCCCAGGCCAGCACCCGGACGATGTGGGTTTCTTCATCGCCCAACTGAGGGGGATCGAAATACAACTCGTAGGTGGGTTGAGAATCGCCGTAGCTCTTTTCCACGGTTTTGCCGTCCAGCGTGACCCGAATTTGATTGGAATAGATCACACCGGCTCCCAGCTCTGCGTTGGCACGGGCAATCACCGTCAAGGGGAAGTTTTGGGAGCTCATGTCCAGGCTGGCCCCGTCCAGATTGGTAACGATGGAGGGCGGATAGTCCCCCACCGTCGGGTGGGTATCGTCCGCAAGATTCGCGTAATAACCCACCCGGTACTGAACAAGTCCCAGAAAGGTCTCCCCATCATAAAGAGACAGCACAAAGAGGTTATCTGCGTTGAAATCCAACTGTGCCTCGTAGTCCTGGTTATTCTGAGAAGTAAGCAGCAATCCGTTTCCGGAATTGCTCTCATTTTTCAGCCGGACACGGATATGCAGATCGCCCTTACCCAGGGGATAGGCCACAAAGGTCAGCTTGCTGTCGGGCAGCTCTGCCTTGGTAAGCTGCTGGGTTTTCAGTGTCGTATAAATGCGGGGGGTATCATCCTCCTCACCGCCGCTGCCGTGGTCACCTCCGCTGCCGCCGTGGTCCCCGTCGTCTCCGCCGGTGCCATCACCATGGTCACCGGAATCCTCGGAGCCGCCTTTGTTATCGTCTGACTTGGAGCCGCCCTGGTCGCCCTTGCCGGGGTTATCCGTGGGGTCTGTGGGGCCCGATGGATCCGGCTTGGTGTCATCGGGTTTCTGTGGCTCATCGGGCTTCTGTGGCTCATCGGGCTTCTGCGGCTCTGATGGATCCTGGGCAGTATCCGTGTTCTCTGTATTATCCTTGCCGGAGCTTTGTCCGCCGGTGCTGCCGGAGCCTTGCAGCGACTCTGCCTGGAGCCGATCCGGCTGAGTGCTGATGGGATTCTCCGGCCTTGTCCGACCGGAGGAAAGAAGTGAGATGCTGATCCCTGCCACCAGCACAATGACCAGCAAAATACTCACGGCGCTATATAGGCCGCTATGTTTTTTCATACGGGTATCCTCCAAATGCTTGTTTTGGATTCTTACCATCGTCTCCTAAAACAGGAGGCAATGGTAAAGCCCCAAAATATGGCGAATTGCCTCCCCTCCCAAAAGGGAGGGGAAGCTATGGATTCGCCTTGGTTTACTTGGAATTTTTGACGACCGCAACGGCGTCGGTGGAGTTGACGGCCTTGTCAAGGTTCACATCCGCGCGCAGGAACTTCCGCACAGAGACTTTCTCGAAGTCGGTGTACTTGCCGCTGTAGATGTCATAGGTGAGTTGCGCATCGTTGATGTCCACAACGCCTGTCTCGTTGACATCATAGCTCTGCTTCACTTCCTCGGCTGTGGCGCTGGCCTGGGTGATATTGGCCTCAGCCGTAGCCACAGTGAATGCCCCATTCTTGTCCACAATCACCAGCCAGCTATAGACGTTCGCGCCGTAGGCGGTAGTCTTATACATGACATTATCGCCGTAGGCAAAAGCCTTGCCTTCTTCGGGCGTGCCGGTCACGGTCACCAGAAACACGGTCTTGTTATCCATCTGCACATACTCGGAAACAGCTACCTCCATGGTCAGAGTGGATTTCTTCTCGATGGTGATGACAAGATCGCCGGTGACATTGGCGATAGTGTAGGTGTTGTCGGCTCCCTCGGTGATAGTCACATCCTTGCCGCCCATAGTGGCAGTGACGGTGTACGCGAAGCCGTCCTTCTTGTCCACGGTGAAGGTATAGCTAGCCTTTTCCTGAACGGTGCTCGCGCCGGCAGCATCACCTGCGCCGGTGCCTGCAAAGGTGACCTTGTAGGTGTCCGGCAGCTTGACCTGCTTATTGCTGTTGATGACGATGTTGCCGGTCACAGCCGCACCGGGGATGGTGTAGGTGGTGGTGCCGCCGTCATTTTCCTGGGGCGTAAAGCCGGTGTATGCATTGCCGCCGATGGTCACAGCCATATTGTAGACATAGCCATCCGCAGGGGTCAGCATGAAGGTGTAGTTAGTCTGGTAAGTAGCAATCGCAGCACCGGTGGTATCCGCGCCCAGAGTGACGTTGAAACTCTTGGGGGTCTTGGTACTGGTGACGACCACATTGCCGTTGACATTGGGCACGGTGTAGATGCCATCCTCGTCCGGGCTAACTGTCGTTGCCTCACCGCCGCCGACGGTGACGGTGACAGTATAGTCATAGTTGGGGTCTGCGGGCTTGAAGGTCAGAGTGCCGCCTGCTGCGATCACGGAGCCTTCCGCGTCGGTACGGGTGAAGCCATCCGGCAGAGTCACGGTGTAGCCGCTGACGGTAATAACGGCGGTGTCATCCAAAATGGCAGCCGCAGGTGCGTCAAACTTAATGGCGTTTGCAT
>OLSQ01002005.1_pt1 | contig 15531 bp, 10 predicted proteins | sample 1672561 | NCBI WGS metagenome assembly OLSQ01 (sample SAMEA3136699, study PRJEB25190) | human gut metagenome | biome: human gut; feature: human-associated habitat; material: faeces | place: Austria | collected 2013 | reverse complement strand
ACTCCGGTGAGATGCACGGCCTGATCCGCGTCCGCCAGTTCACCATCTCCGAGGGCCATCTTGTGCTGCGTCCCGACCAGCTGGAGGAGGAGTTCAAGCAGTGTCTGGATCTGGCCAAGTATTGTCTGGGCACCGTGGGCCTGCTGGATAAGTGCACGTTCCGTTTCTCCCAGTGGGATCCCGCCAACCCCAACAACAAGTATGAGGGCACCGCCGAGCAGTGGGAGCATGCCCAGTCCGCCATGGAGCGTATCCTGAAGGATCTGGACGTGGAGTACACCATCGGCATCGACGAGGCCGCTTTCTACGGTCCCAAGCTGGATATCCAGTACAAGAACGTGTACGGTAAAGAGGACACCCTTGTCACCATCCAGATCGATATGCTGTTGGCCGAGCGCTTCGGCATGTACTATATCGACGAGAACGGCAACAAGGCCCTGCCCTATATCATCCACCGCACCTCTCTGGGCTGCTACGAGCGTACGCTGGCCTATCTGATCGAGGAGTACGCCGGTGCACTGCCCACATGGATGATGCCCGAGCAGGTACGCTTCCTGCCCATCACCGACCGTGCCGCCGACTACTGCGCCGAGGCCGCCAGGGAGCTGCGCAAGCAGGGCTTCCGCGTGGAGGTGGACAGCCGCAACGAGAAGGTAGGCAAGAAGATCCGCGAGGCCACGCTGGAGAAGATCCCCTTCATGCTGGTGGTAGGCGACCGCGATATGGAGAACGGTACCGTCTCCGTCCGTACCCGCAAGGGTGAGGATCTGGGTGCCATGAGCCTGTCCGACTTCTCTGCCAAGCTCCACGAGATCGTGGACAGCAAGTCCCGCGACTGATCCCACGGCGTCATAAAAATACACCAGAACGCACCCGAATGTATAATCATACAGCGTGCCGCCCGGCTTTTCGCCGGACGGCACGCTGCTTTTTTGCCCCGGCGGTCGGCATGGATGGGATCGGTGAGGGAAAAACCGTGCCGGCCGGGAGAAAAAATGTGGAAAAATGACTGTCTGGCGAAAAGCTTCCTTTGGAGATAAAACCAAAAAAGGAGAGAAAAAGTTGAGAAAGTATGGCGTATTTTGTGTAAAATCACAATAAAAACGGGGAAATGTGCGCAACCAGGAAACACCTGTCGACAGATTGCCTGTGGAGCACGGGCGGTATTGTATTGACAAAATGGGAACAAATCTGTTAAAATTATAGAACCCCATAGCAACCCTTTTGCAAAAAAATGAAAAATCAGGAGGTAAGTATGAAGAAGTTTTTGAGCTTGCTGCTCGCTCTGGCCATGGCACTGACCCTGATGGCCTGCGGTGGTGGCAACGACACCCCCGACAACACCGATGAGCCCAACAACACCGACGCTCCCGCCACCTACAAGATCGGTATCGTGACCGGTTCCGTCTCTCAGTCCGAGGACGACCGCCGCGGCGCCGAGGCTTTCCAGGCGGAGTATGGCGAGGATATGGTCACGCTGGCCATCTATCCCGACAACTTCACCGAAGAGCTGGAGACCACCATCCAGAACATCGTGAACCTGTCCTCTGATCCCGACATGAAGGCCATCATCGTGAACCAGGCTGTGCCCGGCACCACCGAGGCTTTCCGCAAGATCAAGGAATCCCGCCCCGACATTATCTGCATCGCCGGCGAGTCCCACGAGGACCTGCCTGAGATCGGCTCCGCTGCCGACCTGGTCTGCAACAACGACTTCGTGTCCCGTGGTTATCTGATCATCCGCACCGCTCACGAGCTGGGCTGCGACACCTTCGTGCACATTTCCTTCCCCCGTCATCTGGCTTATGAGACCATGTCCCGCCGTCTGGCCATCATGAAGGCCGCCTGCGAGGAGTTCGGCATGAAGCTGGTGGAAGAGACCGCTCCCGACCCCACCTCTGACGTCGGCGTGTCTGGCGCTCAGGCTTACATCCTGGAGAAGGTGCCTGAGTGGGTTGGCAAGTACGGCGAGAAGGCCGCTTACTTCTGCACCAACGATGCGCACACCGAGCCCCTGCTGAAGCAGCTGGTCGAGTACGGCGGCTACTTCATCGAGGCTGACCTGCCCTCCCCCCTGATGGGCTATCCCGGCGCTCTGGGTCTGGATCTGACCGAGGAAGCCGGCGATTTCGAGAAGATCCTGGCCAAGGTCGAGTCCGCCATCAATGAGAAGGGCGGCGCCGGCCGTTTCGGCACCTGGGCTTACTCCTATGGTTATACCCTGTCCGCAGGCCTTGCCCAGCATGCCAAGAACGTCATCGACGGCACTGCTGATCTGACCGATATGGACGATGTTGCTTCCGCTCTGCAGAAGTATTCTCCCAAGGCTGAGTGGAACGGCGCCGGCTACACCAACGCCACCACCGGCGTTAAGTCCGACAATGTGTTCCTGATCTATCAGGATACCTACATCATGGGCGACCCCGGCAAGTTCATGGGCAACGCTGAAGTGGAGATCCCCGAGAAGTACTTCACCATCAGCTGACATAGCTTTTGTAAAGCACAATGTATCGAACAGGGGGGAGGGATTCCTCCCCCCTGTTTACTTATAGGTAGGGTATATTATGGAAAATAACAATGCTCCCCTGTTGGAGATGCGCAACATCCAGAAGGACTTCTTCGGAAACCAGGTGTTGACGGATATCAACTTCACGCTGAAAGAGGGCGAGGTGCTGGGTCTTGTGGGCGAAAACGGCGCCGGCAAGAGCACCCTGATGAAGATCCTTTTCGGCATGGACGTGATCCGCGAGACCGGCGGTTATAAAGGCGACGTCCTTATTAACGGCGAGAAGGTCACCTTCAACACGCCGTTCGATGCGCTGAAGGCCGGTATCGGCATGGTGCATCAGGAATTCTCTCTGATCCCCGGCTTCACCGCCACAGAAAACATTCTGCTCAACCGTGAGCCGAAAAAGAAAAACGTCATCTCAGAAGTGTTCGGCGATAGAATGGACACTCTCGATTATAAGGAAATGGATGTGCGCGCCAAGCGCGCCATCGAAAAAATGGGCGTTGAGATCGACCAGAAAATGATCATCAGCAGCATGCCTGTGGGCCACAAGCAGTTTACCGAGATCGCCCGCGAGCTCAGCAAGGAAAACCTGAAGCTGCTGATCCTGGACGAGCCCACCGCCGTGCTGACGGAGAAGGAAGCCGAAGCGCTGCTGGACTCCATCCGCAATATGTCCGCCCAGGGCATTGCCATCATCTTCATCACCCATCGTCTTCATGAGATCCTGTCCGTCTGCGACAAGGTGGTCATCATGCGCGACGGCTATGTGGTCAAGGATACTCCCGCCAAGGAGACCGACGTGACGGATATCACCAAGTGGATGGTGGGCCGCAACGTGGAAAGTGCCGCCGCGGCGCAGGATATCAAGATCGACCCCAACGCCAAGACCATCATGTCCATCCACAAGCTGTGGGTGGATATGCCCGGTGAGATCGTCCGCAACGTGAACCTTGACATTAAGGAGGGCGAGATCCTGGGTATCGGCGGTCTGGCCGGTCAGGGCAAGCTGGGTATCCCCAACGGTATCATGGGTCTGTACGAGGCCGGCGGCACCGTGGAATTCGACGGCAAGCCCATCGCCCTCAACAGTCCCCGCAAGTGTCTGGACGCCTCTCTGGCCTTCGTGTCGGAGGATCGCCGCGGCGTGGGTCTGCTGCTGGACGAGTCGCTGGAGTGGAACGTGGCGTTCCCCGCCATGCAGATCCACGACAAGTTCCTGAAGAAGCACCTGTTCTTCACGTGGCGTGACGAAAAGGCCATCCATCAGGTCACCCAGAAGTACATCGACGAGCTTCAGATCAAGTGCACCAGCTCCCTGCAAAAGGCAAGAGAGCTGTCCGGCGGCAACCAGCAGAAGATCTGCCTTGCCAAGGCTTTCGCGCTGGAGCCCCGTTTCCTCTTTGTCTCCGAGCCTACCCGCGGCATCGACGTGGGCGCCAAGGCGCTGGTGCTGGAGGCCCTGAAGAAGTTCAACCGCGAGAGCGGCATCACCGTGGTGATGATCTCCTCCGAGCTGGAAGAGCTGCGTCAGGTCTGTGACCGGATCGCCATCGTCTCCGGCGGCAAGATCGCCGGTATCCTGCCGGCTGACCATAGCTCCGAGGAATTCGGCATGCTGATGGTCAGTCAGGTGAAGTAAGGAGGACAAGATGGGCAAAAATGTAACCACAAGTCTTGGCAACAAGACGAAATTCCGGCAGCTGATCGATAATTTCGGACTGCCCCGCGTCATCATCACGGGCTTCCTGCTGCTGCTGTTTATCTCCGCCCCTATCGTGGGCGCCGATCTGGCCACCCAGATCACCAATACCATCAACCGCTTCAGCTGGAACGCCGTTCTGGTGCTGGCCATGGTTCCCATGATCCATTCCGGCTGCGGCCTGAACTTCGGCCTGCCGCTGGGCATCGTGTCCGGCCTGCTGGGCGCCACGCTGTCCATCGAGTTCGGCTTTACCGGCCCCATGAGCTTCGTGATGGCGATCCTGATCTCCACCCCCTTCGCGCTGCTGTTCGGCGGCGGCTACGGCTGGCTGCTGAACAAGATCAAGGGCGGCGAAATGATGATCGCCACCTACGTGGGCTTCTCCGCCGTGTCCTTCATGTGCATGATGTGGCTGCTGCTGCCGTACCGTCATCCCACCATGGTGTGGGGCTTCGCCGGTACCGGCCTGCGTACCGTTATCTCGCTGGAGGGCTTCTATGACCAGCTGCTGGCCAACTTCCTGGCCATTGACCTGAACGGCATCGGCATCAATCTGCGGATCCCCACCGGCAGTCTGCTGGTGTTCGCGCTGCTGGCGCTGGCCATGTGGGCGTTCCTGCACACCAAGACCGGTACCGCCATGACCGCCGTGGGCTCCAACCCGGCGTTCGCCAAGGCCGCCGGCATCAACGTGGACAAGATGCGTCTTATCTCCGTCATCATGTCCACGTGGCTGGGCGCCGTGGGTATCCTGATGTACGAGCAGGGCTTCGGCTTCGTGCAGCTGTACATGGGCCCCTTCTGGATGGCGCTGCCCGCCGTGTCCGCCATCCTCATCGGCGGCGCGTCCGTGAATAAGGCGTCGATCCCCAATGTGATCATCGGTACGTTCCTGTTCCAGGGCATCGTCACCATGACGCCTACCGTCATGAACTCCGCGTTCCACATGGATATGTCCGAGGTCATCCGTATCATCGTCTCCAACGGCATGATCCTGTACGCACTGACCAGAAAGACGGAAGGAGGGCGCTGAACATGAATAATCTGATGAAGAAAAAAGTAAGCGTTCTTGACCTGATCCGCGGCAACTCCGTGCCGCTGATGTTCGTCCTGATCTGCGCCGTGTTTATCCCGCTGTCCGGCTTCTCCGGCAGCTATCTGCTCAACGAGATCATGACCCGTCTGGGCCGCAACGCCTTCCTGATCCTCAGCCTGCTGATCCCCATTATGGCCGGTATGGGCCTGAACTTCGGCATGACGCTGGGCGCCATGGCGGGCCAGATCGGCCTGATCCTGGTAGCCGACTGGCAGATCTGGGGTATCCCCGGTCTGGTGCTGGCGGCCATCATCTCCATCCCCATCTCCATCCTGCTGGGCCTGATGTGCGGCGTGCTGCTGAACCGGGCCAAGGGCCGCGAGATGATCACCAGCTACATCATTTCCTTCTTCGTGAACGGCGTGTATATGCTGGTGGTGCTGTACATGATGGGCCCCATCATCCCCATTGCCCACAACACCCTGAAGCTGCCCCGCGGCTACGGTATCCGCAATACCGTCAGCCTGCTGCCCATGCGCCAGACCATCGATAATGCGCTGGCCATCTACGTGGGCGGCGTCAAGATCCCCGTGCTGACCCTTATCATCATTGCGGTGGCCTGCCTGTTCATCGTGTGGTTCCGCAAGACCAAACTGGGTCAGGACATGCGCGCCGTGGGTCAGGACATGGAGGTGGCCCGTGACGCCGGTATCAACGTGGAGCGCACCCGCATCATCTCCATGGTGATCTCCACCGTGTTCGCCGGCTTCGGCATGATCATCTACCTGCAGAATCTGGGTAACTTCCCCACCTACAGCGCCCACACCAACGTGGGTATGTTCTGTATCGCGGCTCTGCTGGTGGGCGGCGCGTCCGTGGAAAAGGCGTCCATCGGCAACGTGTTCCTGGGCGTTATCCTGTTCCACACCATGTTCATCGTGGCGCCCTCTGCCGGTACGAAGATCACCGGCGACTCCATGATCGGCGAGTACTTCCGTGTGTTCATTTCCTACGCGGTCATCACCATCGCACTGGTCATGTACGAAACCAAGAAGCGCAAGTCCCAGAGCCTGATGGGCCAGATGCTGGCGCAGGCCCAGAAGGACGAGGAGGAGGGTAAGACGGCATGAAAGCACGCAGACTGATTATCCGAATCGCCGCCGTTCTGGTGCTGGTCGTGATCGGCGTGATCATGAGCATCATCGGCCGCGGCCATACCATCTATCTGGACAACAAGACGCTGGAGTACGACGGCCAGACCTACAAGGCACCCTATAAGGTGACCATCACCGTGGGCGGCGAGGAGCTGACCAAGCTGTACGACAAGGAGCGCGGCTCCACCACCTGCCTGGGCCAGACCTTCACCGTGACGCTGACCATTATGGAAAAGAAGAACGGCACGGAGGAGACCCAGACCTACAAGATCCCCGTCCCCAAGAACATGGACGGCGTGATCCTCAACATCCCCGGCTATCTGGCCGGTCTGCCTCAGGAGGCGTACATCACCGAGTTCGTTCCGGCTGTGACGGAGGAGCCCGTTGACGACGAGGTTCCCGGCGGTGAGGACGACCTGATCCCCGGCACCGATGGCGATTCCGCGATCCCTGATATGTAAAAATGCTTCGATACAGCCCATGCTGCCTGCATGGGCTGTATCAGCCGTTGTGGAAAAACAAGAAAAACGGAGGTAAATATTATGGCTGTATTGTCCGGGCTGAAGCCTGAAAGAGTGTTTGCGTATTTTGAGAAGCTCTGCTCCGTGCCTCACGGCAGCGGCAACACCAAGATCATCAGCGATATGTGCGTGGGCTTCGCCAAGGAGATGGGCCTGCGGTACCGTCAGGAGCCCTGCAACAACGTCATTATCTGGAAGGACGCTTCCGCCGGGTACGAGAACGCCGCGCCCATCATTCTGCAGGGCCATATCGACATGGTCTGCGCCAAGACCGACGACTGCACCAAGGACATGACCACCGAGGGCCTTGACCTGATGACCGACGGCGAGTGGGTCTGGGCCGACAAGACCTCTCTGGGCGGCGACAACGGCATCGCCGTGGCTATGATTTTGGCCATTCTGGAGGACGAGACGCTGGCCCATCCCCCTATCGAGGCGGTGTTCACCGTGGACGAGGAGGTGGGCATGGACGGTGCCTTCGCGCTGGACTGCTCCGACCTGAAGGGCAGGAAGCTGCTGAATCTGGACTCCGAGATCGAGGGCGTGTTTACCGTTTCCTGCGCCGGTGGTATGCGGGCCGACTGCCATCTGCCCGGCATCATGGAGCCTGTGGCCGGTATGGCGGGCTACGCCATTACGCTGGCGGGCTTGCAGGGCGGCCACTCCGGCGGAGACATTCATCTGGGCCGCGCCAGTGCCAATCAGGTGATGGGCCGCGTGCTGTACAGCGCCATGGAGCGCTTCCACGGCCTGCGTCTGGCGGCGGTGTCCGGCGGCCAGTTCGATAATGTCATCTGCTCCCGCTGCGACGCGGCAGTGGCGATCCCCGCCGGAAAAGAGGCGGAATTCGAGGCGTTCATCGCGGAATTTGACGCCATCCTGAAGAACGAATACGCCGGCTGCGATGACGGCATTACCCTGAAGTGCGCCAAGACCGATGTGACCTCCGCTGTCAGCGAGGCTGTCACCAACACCATGCTGCATACGCTGCTGGCGCTGCCCCAGGGCGTGCAGGCCATGAGCGTGGACTTCCCCGGCCTGACCCAGACGTCTCTGAACATGGGGGTGCTGAAGCTGGAGGACGACGGTCTGCACATCACCTTCTCCATCCGCTCCAGCATCGCCTCCCAGAAGGAGATGCTGGCCCAGCGCGTCCACGCCATCGTGGAGTTCGCCGGCGGCACCGTCACCGAGCGGGGCAAGTACCCCGGCTGGCAGTACGAGCGCGACTCCCAATTCCGGGACATGGTGCTGGAGGCCTATCACGACCTGACCGGCAAGGAGGGTGTGGTGGAAGCCACCCACGGCGGTCTGGAGTGCGGTCTGCTGATCGAGAAGATCCCCGGGCTGGACGCTATTTCCATGGGCCCGGAGCTGCACGACGTTCACTCTGTCCGCGAGCGGCTCAGCGTTCCCTCTACCGAGCGGATGTATGAGCTGCTGTGCGAGGCGCTGAAGCGCAGCAAGTGACCAGACACCACAATATGTAGTATATTCGCCCTGCAAAACGGCTTGTTTTGCAGGGCGAATGTCTTTTTAATGCAATTTCTGCAAGATGCCCGCCAAAAGCGCTGGCTTTTGCAGTGGTAAAAATGTGAATGGCGTTGCGCATATTGTGCATAAACGTGGGGGTTATTCCGAAGAAAATGAAAGAAAACACATGAAAAAATGCGTTGTGTGAAAAAGCTGCAAAAAATAAAATGAATTTCTTGCCGATTTGACTTGCAAAAAACAAAATCTGGGAGTATAATACGCCTGTTGATACAATTTGGCCGCGGAACACGGCACATTAAAGTGAGGAGAATTACCATGAAAAAGTTTTTTGCATTGATCCTGGCGCTGGCCATGGCTCTCAGCCTTGTGGCCTGCGGCGGCGGCAGCAACGGTGACGGCGGCAGCAACGGCGGCGCGACCACCAAGATGCGCTTTGTTACCGGCGGCGAGTCTGGCACCTACTATGCTTTCGGCTCCGTCATCGCCCAGCACGCCACCAACAACGCCGGTATCGACGTGGTGGGTCTGGTGGGCAACGGCTCCCAGTCCAACGTGCAGGAGCTGCAGGACGGCAACGCCGAGCTGGCCTTCTGCCAGTCCGATGTTATGGCCTATGCCTACAACGGCACCAACATCTTTGCCGATCACGGCAAGGTGGACTGCTTCTCCACTGTGGCCGCTCTGTACATGGAGCAGGTGCAGATCGTCACCGTCGACCCCACCATCAAGACCGTGGAGGATCTGGCCGGTAAGAAGGTCTCCGTGGGCGCTGCCGGTTCCGGCGTGTACTTCAACGCAAAGGATATCCTGACCGCTTACGGCCTGGGCGATGTCAATGAGAATGACGAGTTCACCCAGATCAACGCCACCTATCAGTCCTTTGGCGACAGCGCCAACGACCTGAAGGACGGCAAGATCGACGCCGCCTTCATCGTGGCCGGCGCTCCCACCACTGCTGTCACCGATCTGGCCACCACCAAGGACGTGCATCTGGTCAGCCTGGACGACGAGCATATCGCCAAGCTGTTGGAGACCTCCGATTACTACACCAAGACCGTGATCTCCAAGGATGTGTACGGTCTGGACGAGGATGTGACCACCGTGGCCGTGGCCGCTGTGATCCTGGCCCGCAACGATGTGTCCGAGGATGCCATCTATGCCCTGACCGCCGATATCTTTGACAACGCCGCTGATCTGGTCAGCAGCCATGCCAAGTATGGCGAGCTGAGCCTGGAGTTCGGTTCCTCCATCACCTCCGTGCCTTATCATCCCGGCGCTGCCAAGTACTTCGCCGAGAAGGGCTTCACCGTCCAGTAAATTCTGAACGGCGCGTTAACGCGAAAACGGTTTATCGAGACTACGGCAGGCACGTCCTGCCGTAGTTCTCGCTGTTCTCTGGCATAGCATCCCCCAAAACCACATCAAGGAGATCCACTATGAAGCTATTCAAAAAACGGGTCGAAGAGGCCCCGGCTGTCGATACCGCCGCTGCTGGCGGCGAGGATATAGCCGCCGATCTGGACGCGGTGATGCGCAAATATGACCGCGAATCCAACACCCGTATCTGGGAAGGTCCGCTCCGCTGGATCACCGGTGGCCTGATGGCGGCGTTTTCCCTGTACTGCATCGCAATGACCCTGTGGTCCACCGCTCTGCCGGAGACCCGCCTGAGCCTGTTTCTGGCCTGCATCGTGTTCATCGGCTTCCTGACCTACCCCATTAAAAAGGGCCACGTGAAGGTCAACTTCATGCCCTGGTACGATATCGTGCTGATGCTGGTGGGCGCCGGCTGCTTTCTGTATTTCGCCTTCAACGCCATGACGCTCATCAAGCTGGCCACCCGTATCGAGCCTATCCACGTGGTGATCGGTGCGGTGGGTATCCTGATCCTGCTGGAGCTGTGCCGCCGCTGCGTGGGCCTGCCCATTCTGTGCGTGGTGGGCGTGCTGCTGGTGTATACCTTCTACAATCAGCTCAGCTGGAACGCCGACTTCTATCAGGCGCTGAAAAACATCATCTATAAGCTGTTCTACACCACCAACGGCGTCATCGGTACCCCTGTCAACGTCTGCTATACCTACATCGTTCTGTTCATCATTTTCGGCGCGTTCCTGGAGCGCACCGGCATCGCCAACTTCTTCATCAGCTTCGCCAACCGCATTGCCGGTTGGTCCAGCGGCGGCCCCGCCAAGGTGGCGGTCATCTCCTCCGCCCTGTGCGGCATGGTGTCCGGCTCCTCCGTGGGCAACACCGTTACCACCGGCTCCGTCACTATCCCCATGATGAAAAAGACCGGTTATAAGCCGGAGTTCGCCGGCGCCGTCGAGGCGGCCGCCTCCACTGGCGGCCAGATCATGCCCCCCATCATGGGCGCTGCCGCCTTCCTGATGGCGGAGTATATGGGTCTGCCCTATGCCACCGTGGCCGTCAAGGCCATCCTGCCCGCTGTTCTGTACTTCACCGGCATTTTCATCGCCGTCCATCTGGAGGCCAAGAAGCTGGGCCTGAAGGGCCTGTCCCGTGACGAAATGCCCGCATGGAAGGATCTGGGCCGCAAGAGCTATCTGCTGCTGCCGCTGATCCTGCTGGTGTGGCTGGTGTCCAGCGGCGCCAAGACCATGCAGTTCTCCGCCGCCGTGTCCATTCTGGCGGCAGTCGTGGTGGGCTTCCTGAATAAAGGAGAGCGCCTGACCCCCAAGAAGATCTTCGAGGCGCTGGAAGCTGGTGCCCGCGGCGCCATCACCGTCGGTGTGGCCTGTGCCGTGGCCGGTATGATCGCCGGCTGCATCACCGTTACCGGTCTGGCTTCTATCCTCATCAACGGCATCGTGGGCCTGGCGGGCAACGCTCAGATCATCGGTCTGGCGCTGACCATGGTTTGCTGCATCATTCTGGGCATGGGTGTGCCCACCACCGCTAACTACTGCATCATGGCGTCCACCTGCGCTCCCATTCTCATTAAGATGGGCATTCCTGTGGTAGCGGCCCACTTCTTTGTGTTCTACTTCGGCATCGTGGCGGATATCACGCCGCCTGTGGCGCTGGCTGCCTACGCCGGTTCCGCCATTGCCAAGTCCGACCCCATGAAAACAGGCGTCAACGCCACAAAGCTGGCCATCGCCGCTTTCATCGTCCCCTATATCTTCGCGTACTCTCCCGCCCTGCTGTTTGAGAATGTCTCCGGCTGGTGGGAAGTGACCCAGATCTGCATCAGCGCCCTGTTGGGTATCTTCGGTATCGCGGCGGCCCTCAACGGCCACCTGTACAAGAAGGTGCCCTGGTACTTCCGCCTCCTGCTGGTGGCGGGCGGCCTGGGCATGATGATCCCCGGCACCCTTACCGACGTGGTGGGTCTGGCGCTGGTGGCTCTTGTCATTGTTGTGCAGTACTGGTCTGCTAAGCGCGTCAAAGTTACCGTCGAATGATCTCCTTTCTGAACAAAGTGCCCGCTGTCCGTGGACAGCGGGCACTTTGTTTTCTAGTAAGCTAAAGCGACAGACAATACGCTTTTGAAAGTGCATAACGCGTATTGTGCAAAACAGCAAAGCATGGAAGAAATTAACTTGTAAGAGAAAATTGTGTGAAAACTGCATAAACGGAGAGAAACAGAAAGAAAATTGACGTTTTTACTTCTATTTCGACGCGAAACGTCACGAAAAAATATTCTTATGCTAGCAATAAGAAATACTTATGCATCAAGAACAACATATTTCTGGCAATAAAATGAAAGCAAATTGCAGAAAGGATGCAAAAAGCGGATTTTGCAAGCCGTTAAACGAAAAAATGTTTTTGTGCAAAAAAACGGAAAAATCACATAAAAAATGTTTTGTGCAAAAAATTAGTTTGAAAATTTGACGGGAAAAGTACATTTTTTTATAATATTCAGCGGAACAAAAAAGAAAAGTCTCCCCAACGCGGGGAAGAAAGAGGAAAACACATTATGGAAAAGTACCTGGTTCTTGCCACATTTGTTGGCTCGATCATCGCGCTGCTGTTCGCGTTTATCACGGGCAAGCGCGTCCTGAGCTTTGACGAGGGCACCCCTCTGATGAGCAAGATCTCCCGCTCCATCCGCGAGGGCGCCAACGCCTACCTGAAGCGGCAGTACACCGTGGTAGGCGTGTTCTTCGTCTGCATGATCGTGGTGCTGTGCATTATGGCGGCCTGCAAGCTGCTGACGTGGTTCGTGCCCTTCGCGTTCCTGACCGGCGGCTTCTTCTCCGGCCTGTCCGGCTTTGTGGGCATGCGCATCGCCACCAAGGCCAACTGCCGCACCGCCAACGCCTGCCGCGACGGTCTGAATAAGGGCCTGCGCGTGGCGTTCTCCGCCGGCTCCGTCATGGGCTTCACCGTGGTGGGTCTGGGCCTGCTGGACATCAGCGTGTGGTTCATGCTGCTGCGCTTCGTGTTCAAGCTGGAGGCCGCCGATATCACCAGCGCCATGCTGACCTTCGGTATGGGCGCCAGCTCCATGGCGCTGTTCGCCCGTGTGGGCGGCGGCATCTTCACCAAAGCTGCCGATGTGGGCGCCGACCTTGTGGGTAAGGTGGAAGCCGGTATCCCCGAGGACGATCCCCGCAACCCCGCCGTTATCGCCGACAACGTGGGCGACAACGTGGGCGACGTGGCCGGTATGGGCGCTGACCTGTACGAGAGCTATGTGGGCTCCATCATCTCCGCCTCCGCGCTGGGCGTGGCCGCCTTCTCCGGCGAGGCCTTCAAGGCCATGGCCATCCCCATGGTTATGGCGGCTGTGGGTATCATCTGCTCCATCATCGGCTCCTTCTTCGTCAAGACCGAGGAGAACGCCGACCAGCGCACGCTGCTGAAGGCTCTTTCCCGCGGTACCAATCTGTCTGCCGTGCTGATCGCCATCATCTCCTTCTTCCTTGTGTGGAAGCTGCTGGGCATCGAGCACTGGGGCCTGTATGTGGCCATCCTGTCCGGTCTGGTGGCCGGTGTGCTGATCGGTAAGGCCACCGAGTACTATACCTCCGATACCTATAAGCCCACGCAGGAGCTGAGCAGCAAGAGCCAGACCGGCTCCGCCACCATCATCATCGGTGGTCTGGGTCTGGGCATGCTGTCCACCGCTATGCCTATCATCATCGTGGCCGTCTGCATTCTGCTGGCCTACTTCCTCTCCGGCGGCGCTGCCAACGCCGGCATGGGCCTGTACGGCATCGCGCTGGCCGCCGTTGGTATGCTGAGCACCCTCGGCATCACGCTGGCTACCGACGCTTACGGCCCTGTGGCCGATAACGCCGGCGGCATCGCCGAGATGGCCGGTCTGGAGCCTGAGGTCCGTCAGCGCACCGACGCGCTGGATTCTCTGGGCAACACCACCGCCGCCACCGGTAAGGGCTTCGCCATCGGCTCCGCCGCCCTGACCGCGCTGGCTCTGATGGCCTCCTATATCGAAAAGGTCAAGGAAGTGGGCGCGGCTGACGCTGACTTCAGCAGCTTCTCTCTGATGAACCCCGTGGTGCTGGTGGGCCTGTTCATCGGCGCCTGCCTGCCCTTCGTGTTCGCTGCTCTCACCATGAACTCCGTGGGCCGTGCCGCCCAGAGCGTGGTCATGGAGGTGCGCCGCCAGTTCAAGGAGATCGCGGGTCTGATGGACGGCAAGGCCGATCCCGACTATGCCCGTTGCGTCGACCTGTGCACCAAGGCCAGCCTGAAGGAAATGGTGCTGCCTACCGTTATCGCCGTTGTCACCCCCATCGTGGTGGGTATGATCCTGGGCTATAAGGGTGTTGTGGGCCTGCTGGCCGGCGCTACCGTTACCGGCTTCCTGATGGCCATCTACATGGCCAACGCCGGCGGCGCGTGGGACAACGCCAAGAAGTACATCGAGGCGGGCAACTTCGGCGGCAAGGGCAGCGAATGCCACAAGGCCGGCGTCGTGGGCGACACCGTGGGCGATCCCTTCAAGGACACCTCCGGCCCCGCCATCAACATCCTCATCAAGCTGCTGAGCATGGTCTCCATCGTGTTCGCCGGTCTGGTGGTCAACTTCTCCATCCTGTAAGGATCTGAACGCTGTAAAATATCCCCCGGCTTTGCCGGGGGATATTTTTTTCAAAAAGCTGTCTTTCGGGTCTTGACTCTGCCACTGTGTCAGGGAGTATCCTGTATCCGAGCTCAAGAAATCCCCCTTGGAGGTACGACAAATGTTAAAGATCGGAGAATTTTCCAAGCTGTCCCGCGTCAGCGTCCGGATGCTGCGCCATTATGACGACATCGGCCTGCTGACCCCCGCCTACATCGACCGCTTCACCGACTACCGCTATTACAGCGAGTCCCAGCTGCCCACCGTCTGCCGCATCACCGCCCTGAAGGACATGGGCTTCCGTCTGGCGGATATCTGCCGGATGCTGTCCTTCTACGATGACCGGCAGCGGCTGGACGAATGCCTTGCCGCCCAGCAGGCGGCGCTGGAGGCCCAGGCGGAGGACGTGGCCCGGAAGCTGCGGCTGTTGGACAGCGCCCGGAAACGACTAAGAAAGGAAGATACCATGGCTTACAATGTTACCGTCAAGACCCTGCCCCAGCGTTACGCCGCCTGTGTGCGGATGACCATTCCCTGCTACGAGCAGGAGGGGACGGTGTGGGGTGTCCTCTGCGCCGAGACTGACCATATGAACCTGATCCCCGACGATCCCTGCTATTGCAGCGTGACCTTTTTGGACGCCGAGTATAAGGAAAAGGACGTGGAGGTAGAGGCCCAGAAAACCGTCAAGGGTCAGTATCCGGACACCGAGCATGTGAAGTTCCGCACTCTGCCCGCCGTCACCTACGCCGGCTGCACCTATCAGGGCGGCTACGAGCATATCGGTGAGGTCAACGCCGCCGTGGCCGCGTGGATCGAGGCCAACGGCTACCGCTATGCCGGCCCCATGTTCAACATCTACCACGTCAGCCCCCACGAGACCCGGAACCCCGACGAATTCGTCACCGAGGTATGCTACCCCATCACGAAATAAGAACAGGACGGCCATCTATGAGATGGCCGTCCTCAGCCTGTCAAAGAACGCCAGTTCTCGTTATGCGAGAACTGGCGTTTTAGTCGTATCAAAGAAGAAATAGGGCAGAAAAACAAAGAAATCAGA
>OLSQ01002003.1_pt1 | contig 15533 bp, 10 predicted proteins | sample 1672561 | NCBI WGS metagenome assembly OLSQ01 (sample SAMEA3136699, study PRJEB25190) | human gut metagenome | biome: human gut; feature: human-associated habitat; material: faeces | place: Austria | collected 2013 | reverse complement strand
AGCTTGTGTATGCTCTCTTTGGCGTTCAGTATTTCTATAGTAAATATTCCGATTATGAAGATCCATTCATGACTAAATATGAGGAAAATGAAAGAGTAAGGGGAGAAACTTGAGACTATGAAAAATTGGAAAAAGAGAACAAAAATAACATTGTTGCTGGTATTTTTAATTTTTCTGGCATTATTTGCTGCGCTGTGCTGGAAAAAGCGCAGAGGAATCTACAACACGTACATGAAGCTGACCAATCAGGATATTCCATACACTGTGATTGAAAAGCGGAAAAAAACGTATGGTTACTATGACCAGAAGCTGAAAGTTTCCATGGATATGGATAATACTGTTTCTATTGGAGAGAATGACGAGAGTGCGACAGCAGTAGAGACTGAAATTCCTACAGAAGAGACAAGGGTTGCGGCTTCTTATGATATTGACCAGCAGCTTCAGGCAGAGCAGGATAACGGATATACCTGGGAGGAACCTATGGTGATCCAGAATCCATATCAGATTGCGCCTCTGACAGCGGTCGTGATCTTTGATACACCAGAAGAATGTGGTGTCCGCTTTACCGTAAAGGGAAAAACAGAGGCAGCGGATATCAGTGGAGAGGTAGATCCGGCAGCTTCCCACAGGGTGCCGATCATTGGTCTTTATCCAAATGAAGAGAACACAGTGGTTCTGGAGCTTTTGGATGAGAATGGAAAAACTACGGACTCCCAGGAGATAAAGATTACAACAGACTCTTTGCCGGAGACCCTGGATGACGTGATCCAGCCAGTAAAAACCAGTGGAAAATCAGCTTATGAACTGACGATGGTATATGGACAGAAAACAATCTTCCCATTTGCATATGATTGTATGGGAGATATCCGCTGGTACATGAATACAAAGGTAAAAGCCTCCGGAATTTTTCCGCTGGCAAACAACAGAATGATCGTGCAGGATACAGCAGCACAGGTACCTTCTGCTGATAAGCCTCAGACAACTAATTTTTATGAAATGGATTATATGGGAAGAGCCTATACCATGTATTACGTATCTGGCGGAATTCATCATGAAGTGATCGAGAAAGAGCCTGGCGGAAATTTACTTGTTCTTTCCAGCTCGCTGGATGGCCATATCGAAGATAAGATCCAGGAACTGGACAGACAGACGGGAGAAGTAGTAAATGAGCTGGTTATGGGAGATATCCTGAAATGCAAATATGAGAACATAGTGGATTGGACGCATTTGAACACAGTTTCCTACCAGCCGGAAACCGATACGATCATTATCAGTCCACGAAATCTGGAATCTGTGATCAAGCTGAACTGGACGACAAAGGAAATCCAGTGGATCCTTTGTGATCCAAGATTCTGGGAAGGCACAGAATATGAGAAATATGTGCTTCAGCCAGAGGGAGATTTCAATTATCACTTCCAGCAGCATACTGCATATCAGGTTTCCACTGATTTAGATGGAAATCCAGATACCGTGGAGGTCAGTCTGTTTGATAATCACTTTGTAAAGGTTAGAAAAGCTGATCTGTCATCGTATTATGATGACACGAAGGAATCTTATCTTGTGGTTTATGCTGTTAATGAAAAAGAGGGAACTGTACAGCAGATCAAAAAGATTCCTACAGTATGGTCAAGAATTACTTCCTCTACAATTTACGATGAAGCTTCCAACCATATTTTTGGTATGTGTGGACATGTTAAGGGTACAAAAGATAAGAGATATGGAATGACCTATGAATTTGATTATGACACAGAAGAGATATTAAATCAGTTCAGTATAAAAACTACATTTTATCGTGCATCTGAAATGAAGATAGATTATAACGATCTTGCAGCGCCTATGGAATTGGACGATAATTATATCAGAGGTGAATTATTGCAGCCAACGAAGACCTGGAAGTGGCTTTGGACAAAGAAGCCGGAGCAGACTCTTGAAAATGAAGATATTACCTTCCATCTGACTGGCCAGGTGCTTTATGTGGGAACCTACGATCATCAGATCTCACAGATCATTTTCCACGGTAAAGATAATACCTATGTATACGATACTACCAATATGAGACTTCACAAAAAAAGCTATCTGAAGTTCTACGAGCACATTCCGGTGCCGCTGCAGGGACTGGATGCAGATGAATATGAGATTTATGTTATGTATCAGGATGAGTTTTATGATACAGCACAGAAGGTTACAATAAAGTAGTGAAAATCAAAAAAGGAGTTCTAATACTATGAAGAAAAAAGTTTTGTTACAGTTAATGGGAGTGGTTCTGGCTGCAGGTCTGATGGCTGGCTGCGGTGGTTCAAATGACACGAAGGAAGATAAGAGCACAAAGACAGAAAGTACAGCAGAAGCGGACAGCGAAGATACTGCGGATGAGGCAGAAGCAACAGATCGTGCAGAGGCGGACGTGGAGAGCTCCGACAGTGCAGCTGAGGAGCAGGCAGACAGTGAAGAGGACGACGCTACGGCAGATGAAGCGGACAGTGAGGAGGACGAGGCTGCTGATGCAGAGGAGACCGATGACGAAGAAGATGCAGGCGGCGATAAGGCGCATGTGGCAAGAACCAACAGCAACTACGGCGATGTGGTTTCAGCAGCCGGCTGGAATATTACAGTGGAAGATGTGGAGATCAATGCTTCTCTTGAAAACGTAAGTGTGGATCTTGGCTACACAGGTGTGGAAACCAGCGATTACAAGAAAGAAGCAGACGCAGGCAAAACCTTCTGTCTGATCAAATTAAAGATTGAAAAGGATGGAAGCAAGGAAAGCCTGGATTGGGCGAAGCTGAAACTGACTGACAGCGAGGGAAATGAATACACCAGAACAGATGATGAATTTATTACAGAGCTGGGCATGATACGTATGGCAGGTACCACATTGAACTTTGGCTCTAATGAGGGCTGGATCGCATTTGAGATCAATGAGAATGCAGACGGACTGGAGCTGAGTTATCCATTTGAGGCAGAGGCATACAATTACGCATTATAATCATAAGAAAACGAGGTCAACACGCTCTATAAAAACAAAATCGTACAGGAGGCTGGCATGAAGAATAAGAGATATCGGGAACTGGCTGCAATACTTGTAATGATGACAATGGCAGCAGGTTCCGTTACAACCGTAACAGCACAGGAGAACACAGAGACTGCAGCAACAGAAGAAGGAGAAACCGATGCAGCTGTGGAAGCAGCAGACGCATCCGATGCAAAATCCCAGGCCACAGCCCTGGAGGTTACCGACAGATTTGCACAGCAGACCGCAGTTGATGAGGCACTTCTTCAGGAAGCCCAGAATGGCTATTCCCTGGAAGAAGCATTGATTGTTGTGAATCCATATGGTACTTCCCCGTTAAGTGCAGTGGCTGTTTTTTCCACAGAAGAAGCCTGCGGCGGAACCGTTACGGTAAAGGGAAAATCAGCAGAAAATGATGTGACAGGTACCTTTGAAGCGGAGACAGATCATATTGTTCCCATTTACGGCCTTTATAACAATGATACCACAGAAGTTGTGATCTCATTGGATGATGGAACTTCTGCAGCCTTTGAAGTAACCACTGAGGATATCAACGTAGATTATGGAACGATAACTGCAGAGATGAAAAGCGAAGCCAGCTACGATTATACCAATCTGACTTTCGTGTGCTCGACTATGGGCTCCCTGTATGCAGTAGATGCAGCTGGAGATATCCGTTTCTATACCAATATGGGTGGCGTTCTTGGCGTTCATCAGCTGGAAAACGGACACATTCTTATGCCGGCTTCCTATGTATTAAAGCCAAGCTATTATAAAGAAGGTATGATCGAAATTGACCTGATGGGTAAAATCTATGGCGAGTATATGATCCCTGGCGGTCAGCACCACGATTTTGTGGAAATGCCAAATGGCAATTTCCTGGTAGCATCTGACAGCCCGGATCTTAGCACTGTGGAAGACTATGTAGTAGAAATCGACCGCCAGACAGGTAATGTGGTCTGGGAACTGGACATGAAAGATCTGATGGGAACCGAAGAAGGACAGTCTGCTTCTATGGATACAGATGGAAGCGAGGAATCTGACTGGTTTCATAACAATGGCCTTGCTTACGACGCCGGCAATGACCTGCTTCTTCTTTCCGCAAGACATAAAGATGCCATTGTTGCAGTAAATATGGAAGACAAATCCCTGGCATGGATCCTGGGCGATCCCACTGGATGGGGAGAGGATTACCAGTCCTACTTCTTCAATCCGGAAGGGGAGGATTTCGAATGGTTCTACGCGCAGCACAATGTTTCCATTCTTGACAATGGAGATATCGCTCTTTTTGACAACGGTACAGCGAAGGTAAAACGCGTGGATGCGGATAACCGGGTAAGTGGTGATGATGTGTATTCAAGAGCAGTTGTTTATCACATTGATACAGAGAATATGACCGTTTCCCAGGTAACCGAATATGGAAAAGAGCGGGGGGCAGACTGGTATGCAGACTGGATTTCCGGTGTAGTTTCCCTGGATGGAACCCAGGATCATCTGTGGGTCACAGCTGGTTCCCATTTGCATAACGATGAGGAAAACAGAAGCGATTATTATCCAAAGGATATGTTCGTGCCGGGACTTACCAAGACTACCCATATTGACCAGGTGGATAATGGCGAGTTAAGCTTCGAGCTTACCATTTCCGGTGACACTTATAATGCACTGACATTCCGCTCCTTCCGCATGCCTCTTTATACAGAAGGGAAATATGATGTGGCTGCGGTTCCGAAAGTGTTTGGTTCTCTTGGAGAGACCAGCTATGAGGAAAGCGATGCGGATGTAAGCAGCGCAGAGGCTTTGCCGGATGGATGGAATTTTGTTCTGGATGGAAGCAAGATCAGCTTAACAGGAAGCTATCAGACAGAAGCTGCAGCGGATGATCTGGCACCGGGGAAACTGATCCTGGTAAGCGGCGATTCCAGGCGGGCATATAATCTGACCCAGTCAGCGGCAGCAGGTGACAATGGAACAAATGTTACGGTAAAAGGCTGGACTTCTGTAGATGGTCTGGAAGGTCAGGACTGGGATATTTATCTGGAAGTGGATGGCACTTTGTACAATAGTGGGTATAAATACAGCCAGTCATGAAAGAGTGCAGAACATAAAATAATTTAGCTAAATTTCCATGAATTGATAAAAACACCCTCACAAAGCGGTGGCAGATCCTGCAAAAAGGCGGAATTTGCACGCCGCTTTTTTCGAAGAGTAAAAGAAATGCTGCAAAATCATTTTGTGTAGTGATTTTGCAGCATCTTTTATGCTTGTGAGAAGTTTTTCCGGTATGCCGCCGGGCTGTAGCTTAAGGTTTTTTTGAAAACAGAACAGAAATAATTGCTGGAAGAAAAGCCAAGCTGGTAAGCGATGTCCGTGATGGAGGCGTCGGTGGTCTTCAGGAGCATCTGGGCCCGGTCCATTTTCTGGAGGGTAATGTATTCGGCTGGCGTAATTCCCAGTTCTTCCTTAAATTTTGTTTTAAAACGGGAAAGGGAATAATTGGAAACCTCTGCCAGCTCCTGGAGTGTGATGGGGTTTTCAATATTCTGTTCAATGTATTTCAGTGCCTGGCCAATGTCGTTATTCAGCTGCTCGTTGCTCTGCGCCTGTTCCGGGACAGCAGTGAGGTAATTCAGACTTGCAAGTACGCAGGTCAGATACTGGACACCAGCAATAGAGTCATCTGAGGTTCCGTAGGAGATCAGGTTAAAAGCCGTCCGCAGCATGGAAGTCTGGGAACTGCCAACGTGATACAGATGCTTATCCATATTCAGAAGGCGGTGGCAGAGAATGTTGCTGTAATGCTGGTTCAGCCCAAGAAAATTATCGTGCTCCTTCAGATCCAGCTGCATGGCAAAAAATTCGCAGCGGTTCTGGGCGATAGGGCCTGTGGTATGAAGCTCGTAAGGCCGGGTAATGAAAAGGTTATTTCCTGTGGCGCAGTAGCAGGTGCGGACACCACCCTTCATAATGTAAGTCTTACGCTGGCCCTTTACCATAAAATGAAGCTCGATGATATCGGAGTGATAATGCAGTGGGACGGGAACGCCGGGAGCCATAGGGGTAAAGTGGGAAAGATTCTTCAGTCCTGGGATTTTATGCTTGTCTGCGGTCAGTATTTTCTTGTGTTCATTCCATATATAATCGTCAAATATTTCCTGTTCCATTCAAGTTGCCTCTTCTTATGTCATGTAGCTAAAAGACTGGTATGTCGCGGGTTTATAGTAGCGGATAGTTCATAATGCTGTGACATTTTGTACTTGTTTTCGTACAAAATTATAAAATAGTACTAAATATTTTGCTGAAAGCAATTTTAAATTATTTATATTATACTATAGTTACAGTTGAAAAGCAATTGCATGGTTGCTATGCTGTGGATAACACCGGGCATAGCGGCAGGTTTTTGGTCACCGCGGGACTGGGAACGTGCAGCAGTTCACTCTGCAAGGAGTGACAGTAATAAGTAACGACATCGAAGAGGGAGAAGAGCATGAAAAAAACAATTGCAGGCGGCGTATGGCCGGTTATGATCACACCTTTTACAGAGGACAACAAGATCGACTATGATGCAGTCCTTCGAATCATTGAGTGGTATGACAAGAACGGTGTTGACGGAATCTTCGCAGTATGCCAGTCTAGTGAAATGTTTGAACTGAGCCCACAGGAGAGAGTGGAGCTTGCAAAATTTATTATCAACAATACACCAAAGCATATGGGAGTAATCGCTTCCGGACATTGCGCAGAGAAAGCAGAGGATCAGATCCGTGAGGCGCAGACTGTGATTGATGCTGGTGTAGATGCATATGTTTTCATTTCCAACCAGTTTGCAAAAGAGAACGAGAGCGAAGATGTAGCGAAGAAAAACATTGAGTATCTTCTGGATCACATTGATGGAGATATGTTCGGTGTTTATGAGTGCCCGGCACCGTACAAGAGACTTCTTTCACCAGAGCTTCTGAAATGGTGTGCAGAGACTGAGAAATTTGCATTCCTGAAGGATACCTGCTGTGACCTGGATCAGCTGGAAGCAAAATGCAAGGCTGTTGAGGGTACTGGATTAAAGATCTTTAATGCAAATGCAGCAACACTTCTGAGAAGTATGGAAATGGGCTGTGCAGGATATTCAGGAGTTATGGCAAACTTCCATCCGGATCTTTATGTATGGCTTTGCAAAAACTACAAAGAGCAGCCGGAAAAAGCACAGGAGCTTATGAACTTCCTTGGAGCAGCCTCCATGGTTGAGTGCCAGGTATATCCGGTAAACAGCAAATACCATATGAACCTGGTTGGCGTGCCGATGACACTTCAGTCAAGAAGACAGGATTATAAGCTTCTTACAGGAAGCAAGAAATTGGAGATCGAAGAGTTCTGTGCGGTCACAGAGACCTTCCGTAAGAGCTTTTTTGGAAAGTAATCAGAGATAATTGCCGGAACGGTGGGGTCCGTGAGGCATATGCGAAAGGTATTTCTTAAGATTTGTAATTGGGGTTACAAATATACGTGAAAAAAAGGGAAACAAAAACACATAGTGTGTAAAAACCAGGAGGATGAGAGAATGAAAAAAAGATTAATGGCAGCAGTATTATCAACAGCTATGGCAGCAACAATGCTGTTAACAGGAAGCATCAGTGTACAGGCAGCAGATGCTGCTGCAGCAAATGACCCGGCAGTAGAGCTGATCTTTACATCAGTATCTGTAAGCGGTGACTCCCATACAGAGGCTATGTATGAGTTTGCAGATAAAGTAGAGGAATTATCCGGTGGTTCCGTAACATGTAAATGCTACGACAACGGTTCTCTGTTCTCTTCCGAGAACGAGTTTGATGCTCTTCTTAACGGAGATGCAGATCTGGCATATATTTCCTTCCCGACAATTGCAACACAGATTCCATCCTATAGCATGTTTGCTTCCGGATATCTGTTCAGCTCCTATGAGCATATGACAAGCGTTCTCAACGGTGACATCGGACTTAACAAGATCCGTCCACAGATTGAAGAGACACTGAACATCAAACCTCTTTCCAGCTTCTATCTTGGAAGCCGTGTAATCAACACAAGAGAGAAAGAAATCAACAGCTACGATGACATGAACGGATTACTTCTCCGTATGCCGAACTCCGAAGCATGGCTGTTCCTTGGTGAGGCACTTGGTGCAAACCCGACACCACTTTCCTTCAGTGAGCTGTATACTGCACTTCAGACTGGCGCTGTAGATGCACAGGATAACCCGCTTCCAAGTATCGAGAGTGCAAAATTCTATGAAGTAACAAAATACATCGCAATCACAAACCACGTTGTTGACTCCATTATGCCATGTATCAACGGTGACACATGGAACAGCATGACAGAGGCTCAGCAGGAAGCTGTTACTGAGGCTATGGAATATGCAAGAGACGTAAACGATACAGCAAGACTTGACAGAGAAGCTGAGCTGATCAAATTCTTTGAGGAGCAGGGACTTACTGTTACATATCCTGACATCAACGAGTTTAAAGAAAAAGTTCAGGCTAAGTACATGGAAAACGAAGATATGATCAAAGACTGGGATATGGATCTTTACAACGAAATCCAGGCTATGGCTGATACAACAACCGCAGAAGAGTAAACTAAATTGTCGTGACAACAGGCAAGACATAGTGATTAACTATGAATTGACAGCAAAACTTGAGACATCTGTCTGACTTATAACAAAGAAAAGTCCCAGGCTGTGTGTACGGCCTGGGCTTTTTATCAAAGAACAGATTTTTGGCCTGTCTGCACAGGTGATACATTTTGCTGTAGTGTCTGTAAAATGGAACAAACCGGTGGCAGAAAAGTGAATCTGAGAGGAGAGGAAACTGTGGATAATTTCAAAAAGATCGGGAAAAAGATCGTCGATTTCCTTGGCGTTTTTATCCCAAACATTACGTTTTTGGTAATTTTCCTTACCTTTATGGTAACGATCGTATCCAGATATTTTTTCAAAACCCCTGTAACATGGAGTTATGAGGTATCTGTTCTGGGTTACATGTGGACCATGTTCTTCGGCGTTGGTAAGGCAATGGAGGCTGATGAACACGTAGTATTTGGTCTGGTTTACGATGCTGTAAAACCCCGTACCCAGTTTATTTTTAAAGTAGTTTACAATACATTTCTTTTAATCCTGCTGGTAATCTGTTTTGTACCGTGTTTCCAGTCCATGGTTGGAAAGAAAATGGTGACAGGAGTTCTGAAGCTTCCATATACAGTTGTTTTTGCACCATTTATGTATATGCTGGCTGAGATCATCGTCAGAACCTGTATTAATATCAGAAATGCATTTAAAGAATACAAGGAAGGAGGAAAAGAATCATGAGTATGCCGATTATTATGCTGTTCGTGGTTATGGCTATCTGCTTCATAATCCGTATGCCTGTTTCTTTCTCCATGCTTGCAGCCTCTATTACATATTTTCTGCTTGCAGCGCCGGACAAACTGGGCCAGGTATTTACCGTAATCACTGGTAACATGTTTGCAAACTATACCATGCTTGCGGCTCCGCTGTTTATTTTTATGGCAAATGTGCTGAATGAAGGAGAGGTAACTGATAAGCTGTTCTCTTTCTGTAATGGTCTTCTTGGAAGATTAAAAGGTGGTACAGCACAGGTTAACGTATTTATTTCCCTTATTTTCTCCGGTATGACCGGTTCTGCTATCGCAGATGCTTCCGGTATTGGTCTGATGGAGATCGACCAGATGAAAAAAGAGGGCTACGACGCAGAGTTCAGCTGTGCCATCACAGCCGCTTCCGCAACGGTAGGACCGATTTTCCCACCAAGTATTCCGATGGTTATTTACGCTATGTTATCTGGCGCTTCCATTGGTAAGCTGTTCATGGGCGGTATGGTTCCTGGCGTTTTACTTGCCATTCTTCTTATGATCTATGTTGCGTTTATTTCTCATAAGAGAAATTATCCGGCTGGCGTGGTCATGAGCAAGAGAGAGTTCCTGAAGGCTACACTGCAGGCTCTTCCGGCACTGTTTACAGTTGTGATCCTTCTTGGCGGAATTTATTCCGGTATCTGTACTCCTACAGAGGCTGGTGCTGTTGCTTCTGCATACGCACTGATCATCTCAGCACTGATTTACAAAACACTGGGATGGAAAAAGCTTTGGGGCATCATCAAGAAATCCGCTGCAAACACAGCTACACTGGCTCTCCTTTGCGGAACCTCCATGCTGTTCTCTTACATCATCTCTCTGGAGCAGGTTCCGAGAGTTGTTGCAGGCCTGGTTATGGGAATCACAGATAACAAGTACATTTTCCTGTTTATCGTAAACATCGTATTCCTGCTTCTTGGCTGTGTACTTGATGTAAGTACGATCCAGCTGGTATTCGTACCAATGGTTCTTCCGCTTGTACAGGCTATGGGTATTGACCTTGTTCATTTCGGCGTTGTAATCTGCCTGAACATGATGATCGGTCTTTCTACACCGCCATTTGGTATGCTGTTGTTTATTGTTGCTGGACTTGGAAAAACGAAGATCAAGGGTGTCATACGGGAGATTTTGCCGATGGTACTTATTATGATCGGGCTGTTGTTCCTGGTTACTTATGTACCGGATATTATTATGTTTATACCTAACAACTTCATGTAAAATATGAACTTGGGTAATAGAAAAGGGACTGTTTTGCAGTCCCTTTTGTTGTATCAGGAGGCGCGATTACCCGGACGCACTTTCGCAGCCGATATTCCACGCGGGGTGGTGCAACACTGCGGCGAGATACAACAAAAGGGACGATGCTGGTGTGGGTGAGATGAAGAATTTTGAACAGTAATGTAATGTGGGACTATAAGAGGAGGACATGGAGATGGGCACATTAGATGAGGTAAAGGAATTGCTTAAGAATCCGCCCAAGGAGTACCGGAGTGCTCCTTTCTGGGGATGGAATGACAAATTGCAAAAGGAAAATCTGGGAGAACAGATTGAAGGATTTAAGAGAGCTGGAATGGGTGGATTTTTTATTCATTCCCGTGAGGGGCTGGAGACGGAGTATCTTTCCACAGAGTGGATGGAGGATGTGAAGTTCTGTGTGGATAAGGCCCGGGAAAATGATCTGGAGCTGTGGATATATGATGAAGATAAGTGGCCGTCGGGGGCTGCGGGAGGTATGGTCAGCAAGGTAAATCCAGCGGAGTTTACGGCCAGGGCGCTGACGATGGAGTGCGGGAAGGCTGGGGAGCTGGCGATACCGACGAAGTTAAGTAACGAGGAAGAAAGAAGAGTTACTGGGGACTCAGATTCGTTAATGTGTGACGAGAATCGATGCGCAGGCGAAAATTCCATGTCTGGCAGGAACGGCAGTGAAGATTTGGCAGTGGAAGAAACTATGGAAACAGAGTTTCTTCAGGGTGTTTATGTGATTCAGACGGCGGCGGACGGCAGATTTATTAAGAGGATGAAAGAATATCCGACTTATGAGGAAGCTGCTGGAGCTTGCGGTGTTGATGAAGAGATTCTGCTTCTGCGCCAGGAGATTTCTGGTAAGAGCGAGTGGTATAACGGCTTGATGCCGCCGGATAATCTGAATCCAGAAAGCGTGAAGACATTTTTGAAGTTGACACATGAGCATTATGAGGAAGTGTTTGGCGGAAGTTTTCCAAAAGAGGTGAAAGGATTTTTCACAGATGAACCAAACTGCTGTGATTTCTTCAGTGTTTTCCATGAGGACAGACCGTGGATTCCGTGGAGTATTGGATTTACAGAGTATTTTATTGAAAAGAGAGGGTATGATCCGCAGGAGAAGCTGCCTTATCTGTTTTTTGATGGGGAAGGGGCGGAGAAGATCCGTCACGATTATTGGAAGACAGTGGCCCAGCGATTTGAAGAGAGCTATATGAAGCAGGTTTATGAGTGGTGTGATGAAAGAGGACTTCGTACCACAGGACATATTTTGTATGAGAACGACCTGGGCTATCAAACCCGTGTGTGCGGCGCTGCCATGCCACAGCTTCGTTATCTGCATAATCCAGGGATTGACCTTCTTGGCGCACAGACGGATGAGTACCTGACGGTGAAGCAGTGTGCAAGTGTGGCGCATCAGTATGACCGCTCCATGACCATCAGTGAGGCTTATGGCTGCACTGGCTGGGAACTGGATTTTTCCACCCAGAAATGGCTGGGAGACTGGCAGTTCGCGCTTGGAATTACAAGACGTTGTCAGCACCTTGCACTGTATTCTATTACTGGATGCAGGAAGCGGGACTATCCACCGGTTTTCAACTATCAGAATACCTGGTGGGAAGATAATGATAAAATGGAGAATTATTTTGGCCGTCTGGCGCTGTGCCTTTCCCAGGGAGAGCCGGTGCGGAAGGTGTTGATGATCCATCCGATCTCCAGCATCTGGACTGAGTGCCGCAGTGACCGGGCGGAGGATTTCAATCATCTGGAAATGAATATGGGATGGCTGGATGAACATATTACTTCTTTGAACCGGAAAGGTGAGTATTATAACCGGATCGCAAAAGCGCTGACTGCGGGGCATGTGGATTTTGACTTTGGCGACGAAATTCTGCTGGAGCAGGATGGAAAAGTTGAGAACGGAAAGTTTGTGGCTGGAACGTGCAGTTATCAGGTAGTCGTGGTTCCGGGAGTGAAGAATCTGTTTGCAAATACGGTGAAGCTACTGAAGGAGTTTCTTGCAGCTGGCGGAACAGTGATCTGGCTGAAGCCTTATCCGGTGATGGTTGAAGGGGAGCAGATTGGCAGAAAGCAGGTTCGCGATGATAAAGGTCTGGATAAAAAACCTGACAGCGAAGGTGTGAATGAAGAGAAAGCAGACAGCAAAAAAGTGTGTGAAAAATATGGCGATATCCGGGATATTTTGGGAGAGGAAGCCTTTGTTCATACAGTTGAGCATGAATGGGAGCTGACAGAAGTTGTGGCGGAATGTACCGGAAAAGATTTTACTGTGCGAAACGCCAGCGGAGCAGAGGATGGGGAGATTCTTTCCATGTTGAGGGAGACAGAAGATGGACATATTCTTTTCCTGACGAATCATGATAGAAATAATGAACATCAAGTTTACATAAAACTGAACTGCGGGGATATCGTGGAAGAGCTTGATCCGCTGACTGGGGAAGTCTGTGAGGTGGAGACGGTTGTTGATGGAGATGGCGTTTGCTTCACCAGGACATTTGCGACGGGGATGAGCCGGATTTATTTTGTGAAGAAAGAGGCTTTTGGGAAAAAGGTAAGTGGATGCGGAATGAATGCGGGTAATGAAACTGCGGCAAGTGCGGTTGTTGCAGACGGTGTAAATGCAGCTTCTAAGATCGCAGAAAGCAAAGCGGCTTCCTTCCCATACCGGCATCCGCATTACACAGACCCGGTGCTGGCAACCTTTGGACCGGACGCAAAGTTCAGAAGAACGATGGAAAATGTGCTGACTATAGATACATGTACTTATGAGCTGGGAGAGAAGGCTGGAAGTGTGGAGACACTGGCTGGTGCAGGTGAGTCCATAGAAATGGAAATCTGGCAGGCGCAGCGGGAGATCCGTGAAAAGCTTGCTATGCAGCAGGTTTATTACAACGGCGCGCCGCAGCGCTATACCTGGGTAGACCAGCCACATCCGGCAGATGGAACGCCTTTTGCTATGCATTTTAGATTTAACGTATTGGAGGAGATTTCGGGAGAGTACAGCTTTGTTATTGAGAAGCCTTATGGTCTGGAAGTTTACTTTGATGGTGAGAAGTGTGAGGAAACCGGTGAATGGTTTATTGATAAAGATATGCGCTGCTTCGGTCTTCCAACTTTAAGTAAGGGCGAGCACCAGATTACAATAAAAGGCAGCTACGACCAGAAGCGGGAACTGGAAGATGTATTTGTAATTGGAAATTTTGCTGTGGACATGTGCGGCAACATTTTCCAGGAAAAAGAAATTTTGCATACAGGCGATTGGAGTATGCAAGGTTATGTAAACTACCCCGGCGGCATGATTTACCAGTACAAGGTGCCGCAGTTAATTTCTGATAAGCAGGTTCTTCTTCACCTTGGTGAATGGCGAGGTACCCTTCTGAAGGTTAGAATAAATGGTAAGGAAGCTGGCTTCCATTTCGAAAAGAAGAACTGTATCACAGATATAACTGGTCTATTCGAAAGCGAGGAAAATACCCTGGAAATCGAAATCTCTGGCAGTCCGAGAAATATGTTCGGTCCATTTCACCAGTCCTACACCGGCTGCAGCCGAATCAGCTGGGCCGACTTTCGCACCGAGGGAATGTTTCATACTGACGGAAAAGTGTTGAAGCCTTATGGAATGATGGGGCAGAGTTATATTTGTGAGTATGAAGAGCAGTAGAAAATGATTGATTTTGCTATTTAGTGTGCTAAGTTTCAGCCAGTACACAGCGTTCGGGCAATGGGTATTACTCCAGCGAACCATTTCAGGCGCGTTCTTAGCGCAGGCGAAATCCAGCGCTTACGAAGACTTATGCGTGAGGGCTCTCCCGAACGCATTAGTCGCAGTTAGCGATTAGTTTGCCGGAGCGTTGCGCCGGTGAGTGAGTAATACCCATTGTCCGAATGCGTCCGTCTTGAACAACTTTTAACCCACAAAATAGCAATCTATAAAATGAACAGGAGGATTTATCATGATTGCAGATTACGCAGACAAACTGAATACATATGAGGAATTTAAAGACTACGCTGACATGGTTCAGCAGTTTATCAAAAAACAGAAAGAGGAGAACCTTCCAGAAGGCAGATACGACCTGGAAAACGGCATTTTTGCTTTGGTGCAGAAATATACCACCAAGCCATTGGAAGGCGCACAGATGGAATCCCATAAGAAATACTGTGACCTTCAGTATATTGTAGAAGGCACTGAAAAAATCTATTGGGCTTCTCTTCGCAAGCTTACTGTGGAAGATGACCGTACCCCGGAAGCTGACATTCTTTTCTACAAAAGCGGTCCAGAGCAGGGGTACACTCTTCTGGAGGCTAGCATGTTCGGCTTCTACGCTCCTGAAGATGGGCATATGCCTTGCATCGCCGTAACCGATCCGCAGCCAGCAACGAAAATTGTGTTTAAGATTCCTGTAAAAGGCTGAAAATCTGGGTATAATATATTAAAATTGAAATATGACGGGAATCCCCTTAAATAGGCAAAGATGAAATTCTAAAATCTATTTAAGGGGATTTTATTGCACATAAACAGAAAACGAATCACATAATAAGAACAAAAAGTGAATAATCATTGACTCGATTGACTAAACTATAATGGAATGCTATGATAATGATATGGGCAGAATGGAGGGATGACATGGATAATTCAATTGTACGATTAACTGGAATAAAGTTAAAGAATTTTAAAAATGTTAAATATGGAGAATTGGATTTTCTTAATCACAGGAAGAGTTACAAATCCAGCATTTTAGGTTTATATGGGCAAAATGGATCCGGTAAAACTGCATTGATCGAGGCGTTGCAAATATTAAAGAGTCTTCTTTGTGGGGAAGCAGTTCCGGAATGCTTTGGGGATTGTATTAATGTAGAAGCAGAA
>OLSQ01001986.1_pt1 | contig 15611 bp, 11 predicted proteins | sample 1672561 | NCBI WGS metagenome assembly OLSQ01 (sample SAMEA3136699, study PRJEB25190) | human gut metagenome | biome: human gut; feature: human-associated habitat; material: faeces | place: Austria | collected 2013 | reverse complement strand
TCCCTCCAAATATTTTTACCACTTTTTTATGCTCTAAAACATAAAAATTTATTAAAGAGATGCTCTTAAATCTGACTGCCAATAATTTGCGAAAATGAAAAAATCAGCCGATTCTGATGCCTGAGAAGCCCATGAAGGCCATTGCAAGCAGACCTGCCACGACAAGTGCTATCGGCACACCCTTCATCGAACGGGGAACGTCGGCCATTGCAAGCTGCGTGCGGATAGCTGAAAATATCAGCAAAGCCATCATAAAACCCAAAGCAGTGGATATGGCATAGACGAGGGAGTCGACAAAACTGTAGTCTTTACGCGTGACAAGGATAGCGACTCCAAGGACGGCACAGTTGGTGGTGATCAGTGGCAGAAACACTCCAAGGGCGGCATGGAGCGACGGTGAGATCTTACGAATGATGATCTCGATCATCTGCACTATGACGGCAATAACGAGAATAAACAGGATGGTCTGGATGAACTGAAGCCCGAGCGGCACAAGTACGAAGTACTGCAGAAGCCATGTTATGGCAGTAGCTATAGCCATGACGAAAGCGACAGCGCACCCCATGCCGATAGCCGAATCGAAACGCTTCGAGACGCCTATGAACGGGCAGATGCCGAGGAACTGCGCGAATACAATATTGTTGACAAAGATAGCCGCAATGATGATACCTATAATATGAAGCATAGCCTAACGTCTGATACGGTTAAAGAGGGCGATAATGAATCCAAGAACGATGAAGGCTCCCGGCGCAAGGATGAAAAGCAGCGAGCCATAGCTGTCGGGGTAAATCTGAAGACCAAACACCGTGCCGGCGCCGAGCAACTCACGCACGACACCTATAACTGTAAGCGCGGCGGCAAATCCGAGTCCGATGCCAAGGCCATCGAATGCGGATGCGATGACTCCGTTGCGCGATGCGAACGATTCAGCACGCCCCAGAAGGATGCAGTTAACAACGATGAGGGGGATGAAAATACCGAGCGCAACATTGAGCGCAGGCAACCATGCCTCCATGACAAGCTGAAGTATGGTCACGAACGTCGATATTATAATAATGAATGCCGGAATACGCACCTTGTCGGGTATAAGAGACTTCATGGCCGATATCGCTACATTCGAGCAGATAAGGACGGCCATGGTCGCCAGCCCCATACAAAGACCTGTAATGGCCGAGGACGTGGTGCCGAGCGTAGGACACATTCCGAGAACGAGCACGAAAGTGGGATTCTGCTTTATAAATCCGTTGAGGAAGATACGAAGTGGATTCATAGCTGTGACGTATAATTAATGTATACCTGGCGGGCATGGTTGACAGCACCGACAAAAGCACGGGATGTAATGGTGGCCGCCGTGATGCCGTCGACACTACCGCCGTCCTTCGTGAGCGAAAGTGCGGCATCCGTGCCGAGCACCGAGCGGTTCTCGCGCGGATCGCGGAACCATTCGCCGGCCTTTGCCCCGAGGCCGGGCGTCTCCGACTGGCTGAGGATGGCGTAATCGACGACTTTCCCGGAAGCGTCGAATCCGACAATCATCGATATATCGCCGCTAAATCCGTCGTGAGTGACTGTCTCGACTGCGGCGCCCACGAAATCGCCTCCCATTGTAGCCGGATATACCTTACAACAGTCGACAATGACTTCCTGCTGCAGCGGAGCGTTGTCGAACTGCGGGAGCACAGCCTCAACCGCCCGGGCAGCCGCTGCAGCCCCGGCCTGCTGCCGCGGAATAAGTGTAGCATTGTAACAAACAGACAGAGCTATGGCAGCCGCAGCCGATATGCCTCCGAGCGACAGGACCATGTTGCGAAGCGTGGACTTCATCGGGCAACACTCCTTTCCGCGAAGCGTGCCGGCTTCACAAAGCGGTTGATAAGCGGCGTGAGACCATTGCCGAGAAGGATAGCGAACGATACCCCTTCGGGATAAGCGCCCCAGACGCGGATGATGACGGTAATGACACCGATCAGCACGGCATAAATGAGCATGCCGGTGCGTGTCATCGGAGAAGTCACATAGTCGGTAGCCATAAATACGGCTCCGAAAAGCAGTCCGCCCGACAGAACGGTCACGGCAACAGGTTCGCCAACAGCCCAGGCGAAAACGGCGGCTGTGCCAACCATTGCGACCGGTATGTGCCATGTGATGACACCCGTTGCAAGCAAAAAGACGAATCCGACAAGTATGGCGACAGCCCCTACCTCACCGAGCGAACCGCCCATATGGCCGAGAAGCATGTCGGTATATGAGAGCATGCCGTCAATATTCTCGCCAAGCTTAAGCCGTCCGAGGATTGTGGCGCCCGTAGCACCGTCGGCCTCGAAACCTCCGCCCGGTAGCGGCCATGTGGTCATAAGCGCAGGGAATGATATCAGCAAAAATACGCGGCCAACCAGAGCGGGATTGAAAATATTGCAGCCAAGGCCGCCGAAAGCCATCTTGGCTACGGCAATGGCAAAGAACGATCCCATAGCCACGGTCCAAAGCGGCAGGGACGACGGCAAATTGAGCGCCAGCAGCAATCCTGTAAGTACGGCAGACAGATTTCCGACAGACGGTGCGCGCCGGAGCATGAAACGGTTGATCGCCCACTCCGTAACGACGGCGACACCGACCGCCACAGCTACAATCGCCCCTACCCTCCATCCGAAATAGTAAAGGGCACAGATAAGCGACGGCAACAAGGCGATGATAACGCAGAGCATGATCCGCGTTACAGATGCCGATGTGTGGATATGCGGTGATGATGAAAATATTAAGCGTGTCATTTCCTCAATGATTTTTCAGCTTTTATGATTGAGCCGACCTCGCGCCGTGCAAGGCGGATATAGTCGAGCAGCGGCCGCGACGATGGACATATATAACTACATGAACCGCACTCGATGCAATCCATGACATCGTTGGCGCGAGCTTCTTCAAACATCTGCAGGCAACCGCAGGTAGATACCAGATACGGCTCAAGGCCCATCGGGCAGACTGCGACACAACGGCCACAGCGTATGCACGGATCCGGAGTGCGGCGGCGGTTGCCGGCAGTCATGACAAGCAGCCCCGAAGTACCTTTTGTGACCGGCGCGTCGAGTGTGACGGCAGCACGTCCCATCATAGGGCCACCGACAATGACTTTAGAGCCATCGGGGAGATCTCCGATCAACTCGTTTATCTGCGTGCCGATAGCCACAAGATAATTGCCCCGGGCAGGCGTATCGCCCGTGACGGTGATGACACGGTCGACAAGCGGCGTGCGTAGGGCAGCAGCCATGTACACGGCAAATACCGTAGCGACATTATTCACGACAGCTCCAACAGCCGCCGGAAGGCCGCCGGAGGGGATCCGGCGCCCGGTCACTGCCTCAACAAGCTGCTTTTCGCCGCCCTGAGGATATTTGGTCTTAAGTATCCTGATTTCAATCGGCCATGTGGCATCGAGAGCCGAACGCAAAGCGGCCGCCGCCTCCGGTTTATTGTCCTCGATACCGATAACCGCGCGCCGGGCTCCCGTAGCGCGAAGCATCAGCTCTATGCCCTCGATGATGCAGGAGGGCCAGGTACGCATGAGAGCATCGTCGCACGTGAGATACGGCTCACACTCGCATGCATTGATAATCAAAATTTCGGGATGATTTTCGCCTGTTCTGAGCTTGACTTCCGACGGAAACGTGGCACCACCGAGTCCAACGACACCGGCAAGACGTACGGCATCAACGATTTCCTGCGGGGAGAGGGATTCGGACAGAGAGCGGTCGGGCGCGGTGCCTAGAATTTCCAACATAGACTTGCGCGCAAGCATATCCTGCTCATGGTCAGCATCGCCGGCCTCGATCACGACAGCCGGGCCGGCATAGCCGGAAGCGGCAGGCGCAGTTCCGACCTCCTTAACCGTCCCCGAAACAGGCGCATGTATATAGGAAGACAGCCCGGCAACGGCTTCGCCGATCACATCGCCGCGGGTGACATGCTGCCCGCGGACAACACATGCGCGGGCAGGAGCTCCGATATGCTGCGAAAGCAAGACAACGACACGGCGAGGGAGTTCAAGCGCCACAATCGGCATGCCGGCCGTGAGTTTGGCGGCATCGGGATGAATACCGCCTTTCTTAAATGTCAGTCGGCTCATAGTCCTTTTGCTTAAAAGTTGAAAGAATTGCCCCGGTGGGACAGACCTCGACACACTTGCCGCAAGCTCGACAGAGCGAGGGATCGATATATGAAAGATTGTCGGTTACCGCAACCGCACCGAAGGGACAGATTTTTGCGCATTTGCCGCAACCGATGCACGCCACGCCGCAGACCTTACGTGCGACGGCGCCACGGTCGCGACTGGAACATGCGACCCACACACGACGATCGCGTCTACCACGCGGTCTAAGCTCGATGAGATGGCGCGGACATGCCCGGACACATTTGCCGCACGAAGTACACCGTGCGGGATCTATTTCAGGAAGGCCCGTTACGGGACTGACAACGATGGCACCGTACGCGCAAGCGGCCTGACAGTCGCCACATCCGAGACAGCCGTAGGCACAGCCGGTCTCGCCGACAGCGGTGGCCGCCATGACTGAACACGACGAAACGCCGTCATACACAGCCCGGCTGGGACGGACATCGGCGCAACCATGGCATTTCAGCACGGCTACAGTAGGCTCGACCACTCCGGCATCGAGGCCGACAATGTCCGACACACGCTTCATGAGCGCCTGGCCCCCGACAGGACAATAAATACCGGCCAAAGAATCGGCCGAGGCACACGTCGCTGCAAAATCATGACACCCCTTGAAACCGCAGCCGCCGCAATTGGCGCCGGGCAACAGCCGGGTGATCTCCTCTACGACAGGATTTTCATCAACAGCAAACCTTTTCGATACATAATAAAGAAGCAATGCACCGACCAATCCGGTAATCAATATGACAGTTAAAGTCAACCAAACCAAATGCATAAAATCATCTTAATCAGACGGAAGCAGCCGCCACCGGCACATACGCTCGATACGACGCCTAAAAACAAACAAAATCAGATACCAGAAAACCAGCGCGCCGACACCTCCTAAAGCACACCACTCCTGCCCCGCACCGACATAATCGAGAGTGACGGCGGCAATGAGCATCAGGACAAGCGGTACGACGAAAAAGACCATCAGTGCAAGATGTTTCAGAGAACCGGCGGCGCAAACCTCCACACGGTCGCCGGGGCGATAAACCCGCCCTCCGGGATTACGAAGAGTAATGCGGCGGCAAGTGTCGCGGCGACAAAACAGCGCGATTCCACATCCGGCACAACTGCCGGATGATTCGCCATCGAGTATAACGATAATATCGCGACCGTCATCGGAGACGACCGCCGCACTATGCCGCGCAAACTTAAACACGATACTGAAAAATCTTTTTTAGAGATACAACGCTTTGAAATTCTCGCGCAAAGGTATCAATTTTTGGTCAAAATAAAAATCCTGCGCAGTAAAATTTATTGGAAAAATACGCCAAAAACAGGCACTTTCGGGAAAACCTATTAATTCGTCGAAAAATGTAAAGTCAGGACTTCATTTTCTGACGGCGCGTGAGATAGTCGCCGAACCACAGGCCGCCAAGAATCAGAGCGCAGCCGACATATCCGAAAACTGTCACGACCTCGTGAAGACATATCACAGAAAAGACCATAGTGAAAATCGGCTGCACATACATATAATTATTAGCCTTGACAGCCCCCATGATCTTTACAGTGCGTGCCCACAGCAGATATCCTATCAGAGATGCACCCAGGCCAAGGAACAGGAGATTGCCAAGCACAGGCCAGCAGTTGATGATATCAATGACCGAAAACTGCGGCGGCTCGACAATCAAGAACGGCAGCGAGGTAAGAATGCCGTAAAAGAATGTCTTGCGTGAGATAAACCAGACATCGTAAGTCGCATCGAGCTTCTTGAGAACCAGCGAGTACAGCGCCCAGCTGAAAGCGGCCATAATGGCGAGCATGTCGCCGAGAGGCTTGATCTCGACATTGAAACTGCTGTTGAAAATAATGCACGCCACCCCCAGGAAAGCGACAAGCGAACCAATGATCATGCCGCTACCGGGCCTGTCGCTCTTGTACATGAGGCCGACAAGCATGGCAGTGATGAGCGGCGACATGGATGTAAGCAGCGATACGTTGCTCACAAGCGTGTACTGCAGTGCGAAGTTCTCGGCCAGGAAATATACGGATCCCGACAGCATGCCGCACAGGCAGAGCAGGCCCTCGTCGCGCCAGTTATGGGAAAACCAACGGGTACGCTTGAGCAGAAGGACAAGAACGTAAGCGAGAAGAAATCGGTCAATATATATCTCGACAGGATGCATCCCGTGATTAAGGAGCACCTTGGTCGATACAAACGACACACCCCACATGCCGATGCATATCAATGCGCCTAAATGCGCCATGACCAATGGCATCAATCCGTGTCGCTTTAACTGATTTCGTGGCATTGTGACGTGTGAATAGTTTTTCCGACCACAAAATTAGTTAAAATTTCCGATAAAAATAAACTTTTTCCACAAATTGTTTGTAACTTTATCGACGGAAATTCATAACGACATAAAACCCATATAACTATGAAAATTCTGAAAATCTCGATCATCGCACTCCTGTGCGGAGCCTTCATGATAGGCGGTACAGGTTGCAACTCAATGACCAATACCGGTAAAGGCGCTCTGATCGGCGGCGGCGGCGGCGCAGGCCTCGGCGCAGGCCTCGGCGCTCTGATCGGCGGCGGCAAGGGAGCTGCGATAGGCGCAGCTGTAGGTGCGGCTGTAGGTGCAGGCGCCGGCACGCTGATAGGAAACAAGATGGACCGTCAGAAAAAAGAACTCGAGCAGCAGCTTGCCGACCAGGCAAAAGTCGAGCAGACGACCGACAAGAACGGACTCGCCGCAATCAAGGTCACTTTCGACGGCGGCATTCTGTTCCCCACCAACAGCTCAACTCTGAGCGAGCAGGCCAAGGCCGATCTATCGAAATTCGCCGCCAACGTAGAAGCGAATCCCGACACCGACATTCATATCTACGGCTTCACCGACAACACCGGCACCCTGCAGGTCAACGAGCGCGTCGCCAACTCCCGCGCGGCAGCCGTGCTGAGCTATCTGGCAAACCAGGGTGTGTCGCCTACCCGCCTCTCGGCCCAGGGCGTTCCGATGGCCGACTACGTAGCCTCCAATGAGACTGCAGCCGGCCGCGCTCAGAACCGCCGCGTCGAAATCTACATCACAGCCAACAAGGCTATGATCCAGCAGGCCGAGGAAGGCACGCTGAAATAACCCGATAATAAAATTTCAGACATCAGACGCTCCGACACTGCATCCGCAATGCCGGAGCGTATTCTTTTACGGATTGCAAATCGAGTAGGAGGTAAACACTAATCGCAGGTGTTTATCTCCTGCTTTCGTGTTTACCGACCTCTCACACCACCGTACGTGCCGTTCGGCATACGGCGGTTCCTAATCTTTCGGCAGCGTTGACGCTGTGTAGTAACATCCTATCCAGTCGTAGCCTTGCCGATGCATTGCTTCCGTGCTAATAGCTCGGTGCAGTATCCCGCTATCGGCTATGCGCCAGTATCCCTTGCTCGTGTTGCCCCATTCGTAGGCTTTCCATTTGTCTATGCCGCAGCGTATCAGATTGCGGATGCGCGTTTTGACACGTTTCCACGATTTCCATATACACATGCGGATACGACGGCGCAGCCATTGGTCAATCTCCTTGACTTTGCTTCCCATGTCGGCCAGACTGTAATATTCCGTCCACCCACGCAGGTATTGCCGCAGGGTGGCTTTGCGCCTCGCATATCCCATTCCATTGCTTCTCGAAGTGATTGCTTTGAGGCGGCGGCGCAGTTTGGACTCGGTTTTCTGATGCAGTCGCAGGCGGCATTTGCCGTTGCGTACATAGAAGCCGTAGCCAAGGAATTTGAGTCTGCCGATGTAGGATACTTCGGTCTTTCCGCGATTGACCTTTAGTTTGAGGTGGCCCTCTATGAACCTGGTGATACTCTCTTTGACGCGTTCGGCCGCTCGTTTACTCCGACAGAAGATTAGTCCGTCATCGGCATAGCGCACGAACGGATGTCCGCGTTTTTCAAGTTCCTTATCCAGTTCATTGAGTATGATGTTGGCAAGCAGCGGGCTTAGTGGGCCTCCTTGCGGCGTCCCTTCTTCGCTCGGCTCGTATTTGCCGTCTTTCATGACCCCTGCGTTGAGGTAGCGGTGAATGAGCGAGATGACTGCATCGTCCTTGATTGTTCGTTGCAGTATCTCTATCAGCTTGGCGTGATTGACCGTATCAAAGAAGCGTTCAAGGTCTATGTCCACCGCATAGCGGTAGCCTCGTTCCACTATCTTTGTCGCGGCTATCAGTGCCCGCTTGCCTCCACGACCGGGGCGGAAGCCATAACTTCCTTCGCTGAACTGACGTTCATAGATAGGACTGAGCACTTGGGCTATCGCCTGCTGAAACATGCGGTCTACCACCGTGGGTATGCCCAGCCGGCGTTTGCCCCCGTTGTCCTTAGGTATCTCTACCCTGCGGACGGGATTCGGACGGTATGTCCGTTGGCGAATACGCTCTTTCAGTGCCTCTCCGTGCTCGATGAGATAGCTGAGCAGTCGGTCGCAATCCATTTTGTCGATACCCGCCGCTCCGCCGTTGCGCTTCACTTGAAGATACGCCGCGTTCAGATTGGCCGATGATAGGATTTGCTCCAAAAGAGGGTATTCTGTCTTAGGTTGTTCCGTTGTGAGACATCCGTCCACCACGCGCATGAAAGTCTGCACCCCCTCGTAGCTTTCGGCTTCCGGCCTGTCCTTCCGAGGGCGGCTATCGCTCTGTGTCGATATTTTCTGCATTCTTCCTTTCATTTGATGGTGTTTGTGGTGTTCACTTCAATTAGGTTCGACCCTTCCCCGCCGCTGTCTTCGGCGAGTACTATGGTCTCGGCTGACTTCTCACGGCAAGCTTTACTCCGTCGGCTTTGAAAAAAAAATCTCCGCCGCGTCCGTGAGACCTCCCCAGTTAAGTATTCCATAGTCTTTCCGTCTTATACCTGCTTGATTTACAGCCGCGGTTCCGTATAGCTATCGGGCTTCGGTTTCTATTGCAACCTAACCCACCTTGGACTGCCTTAATATCAAATTTCTGTTCGTCAGGCCAGACGTTTGCCGCCGACTTCCTTCAGATTCGGCCTCGCGACCGACACCCTTGTCTTTGGCTGCGCACTTCCCGCTATCGGGCGTGCCGAGGACTTCCACCTGTTAGACTGAATACATGCTGGGCGAACAATTAAAACGGACGCAGCCAAAACCGGCTGCGTCCGTTTTTAATATAATAAGGTCTTACCGTTATCTGATGACAACTTTGGTTACCTCCGTGCCCTGACGGCGGATATAAACACCTGCCGAGGGATTGGCTACACGTACGCCCTGCATGTTGAAGTATTCGACGGGGGCCGAAAGGTTCGCATCAACATCAACGACGCCGTCGCCGGGAAGCGGAATGTCGCTGATCTTTGCCTGACGCTCGCTCTGGTCGTCCCAACGGCTGAACAGAAGATTGTTGTAGCCGATGGTGCCTTCCCAGGCCTGGAAAGGATTATCCTCGTCGACATCATCTTCCTCAACACGCTGGTGACGCAGCGAGATAGCGTCGAGACACCAGCGCTTGTTGCCGGCAACGGCATTGGTATTGCCGGTGAAGCTTGCCACATCGTCATACTGCAAGTCAAATACAAACAGATTCCAGCCACGGAAGTCGACAGGCATGTCGGCGCCGCGCATCTTGATACCGTCGGGATCCGTGCGTACCATCACATTCGTCTGGTTGTACGAGCCGTCGCCATATACCCAGAGGGTAAGAACGCCGTCGAAGAGGGTGCGGTACTCAGTCTTCATGCCCTGCGGATAGTGGTCGCGGATGAAGAAATTGTCGCTGGTGGCATCGCGGTCATAAACATAATTCATGGCGAACGAAGTGCGGTTGTCGATAGACGGACCCTGCTGCAGCGTACCTGCCGTGCTCTCCTCGATAATGATGCCCGAAGTCGAACCCGAGCCGCCGGGAGCCCACATGCCGTCTTCGTTGGTCAGGGGCTGGATCATCTCGGTGAAAGTGCAGTTGCGGTACTCGGACAGGAAGCGGAAGCTGTATTTCTCCGACTCATTGCCCGATGCGTCGGCAATGCCGCCGTTGTATGTGACGAGCACAGCGCAGTCGACGGTCAGATCCTCCGACGGGAAGAAGTGAAGCACCGACTTGCCGGCCACAACATCATGTGTCAGCAGACCGGTGTAAGTCTTGCCCGATGCATCCTTTACAACGATGCAGCCATCGTGCTTGTCGCCGTTGAACATGATCTCCTCATTGAATTCAAGGCGGATCGGCGGACGCTTCGTGTAAAGAGCCTCGGAATTGTCGGCCGGATAGGTCGATACGATATACGGAGCCTCGGTGTCGGGTTCGGCCATAGTGATGGTCAGCACATAGTCGCCGCCGGGCTCGCCGTCGCCGTCGCCGTCAAATGCGGTCTGTGTCTGCGAGTTCTTGGCGATGCTGCCGTCGATCTTAATATTATATGTGAACCATGCGTCGAGCTGCGATACATCGATCGACAGAGTGTAGTCGTTGATCCAGCTGAGTGTAACCTGGCCGTCGCCGTCGATCGAGAAGGCCTGCTCGACAGATTCACGGTCCATATTGCGCGAGAATGTCAGAACGAGAGGCACGATGTGCGACACATTTTCCAGATCCTCGGCCGAAACCGAAGCCACGACAGCAGGACGTGCATTAGTCAGAGCCACGTCGAGGAAAGTGACATAGTCTTCCGAAGTGGTGAGGCGGTCAAGAACCTGTGCGTTCTTCACGGTCACTTCGCCCGTCCATGTCTCATATCCCTCAGCGCTGACCGTCACAGGAAGTGTGGCGCCGGCCTCAAGACCCTCGAAGAAATAGAATCCGTTGTGGATCAGATCGGGATTGCGCGAGTATTTGCTGAAAAGCGACTCGTAGGTATCCGTAGTGTACGTGGCATCGCCGACGCTGATCACGGCGCCGTTGATCGGCTGACCGTTCTCGCTGTTGGTAATCACGCCGGTCATGAAAGTCTGACCCGGCACAGCCAGCTTGCGGTATGAAAGTATCGACTGGAAAGCAGCGAAAGCTTCAAGACGCTTATAATCGGCATTAAGATTGCGCTGCTGCTGTTCGGCCATGTCGTGATAGCCGCCTTCCGACAGGAGCGACGCCATGTTCGATTCACGGTTGACCGACAGATAAGGATACTGGTTGGTATGGGTCTGCGGAGTGCGGTCGTAGTAGCAACGGTCGTACCAGTTGCCGCGCGAAGGCACGCGCATCACGCCGCTGAGGTTGGGCAGAAGCAGCTCGCCGAAGGCTTTGCCGCCATTGGGTGTCTTTTCGATCTCGACACCGTCCTTGCGCCAGCCGCCGAAGAGGCCCAGAATGGAGTTCTGCGAGCCGGATGCGTCCGAGTGAATCGAATAGTAGAAGTCGGCGCCCCAGGCGTTTGCCATATCCGAGCGTTCCTGAAGGCCTACTACGGTGTTTTCATCGTAGCGGCACAGACGGAATGTCTCGCCGTCCACGGCAGTGGTGTATGTCTCAAGGAAATCCTTGATGTTGAGAGCGACAGAAAGGGTCTTCTCGGCTTCCGAATACCCCCAGAGGCCGCGGTTCTCCTTGCCGGAGTGGCCCGGGTCGATAAAGAGTTTGAAATCGCCCCAGTCAATCTTTTCCTGGGCCGAGATCGCCGGCATAGCCACCAGCGACATTGCCAAAATCATTGAGCCCTTGGCGAGGCTTGAGAATGTCGTTTTCATTTGTGGCTTAGTATTTTAAAGTTACAACATAGATCGACTGGTCGGCAGCGTTCTGGAAAGCCACCTTGGTTCCGTCGGGAGATACGGCCGGAGTCACCGGGATCATGTCGGTGCGCGAGGTAAGAGTGACGCTCTTGCCGGTAAGCACGTTCATCGCCAGCATTGTCGACGAAGTGTAGACCTGGCCGTTGTCCTTGACCACGGTATAGACGATCGATTCATTGTCGGGAAGCCACGACGGGTTGGAGCCAAGGCCAAGCGACTTGAGGCCGGTACCGTCGGCATCTATCACCCACATGCCGCGACCGGGCACCTGGAAAGCGATATGCCGGCCGTCGGCAGACAGTGCCGGGTTGATGATGATCTGGCCTGCGAATTCATTCAGGGCCGCAACGTTGGCTGCGACTTCGGCCGGCTGCGCCACCATCTGGTCGTAGATGCCGGGAGCACCCTGCCTGCGTCCGATGGCACGCATACTCGGCGCCTGTGCATTGCGGCTTCTGGCCACAATCAGTCTCGATGCGCCGTCGGTCACGTTCCACGAGCGGAGTTCATGCATCACCCGGCCGTTTTCAGTAATGTTCGTACGGCCAACGACACTTTCGTTGCCGTCCCACAGCATCTTATAGCCGGCGCCGGCCGCATCGGTCACCAGACTCAGGCCTGTACCGTCGGCATTTGCCACCATAATTCCGCTGTAATTGTCGCCAGTGACGGCAATCCTGCTTCCGTCAGGCGACCATACCGGCGCCATCAGGCCCGTCGGCGCCGACAGCAGGAGCTGGGGCGCCGAGGCACTGCGTGGCTGCGCAGCAGCAACGCCGCCGCACATCAGCAGAGCCATTCCGAATAAAGTAAAATGCTTCATCGATGATTTGATTTAAGGTTTGATGATTGATTAAGGTTATTGATATTCGTGCTGCAAAAATAGGATTTTACACGGAATTATCCAAACATTTCGAAATTAATTCGGCACTTTTTTCAATTTTGCCTTTTTGCGAAAAATATGCGATTTTTTATCTTCTGAATAATTTGCAATTATGAAAAATAACGTTACCTTTGCACGTCAATATAGCATTTGCTGATAGAATTGAGTTTAATTGAACTAATATCATAAGAAACCCCGATATGAAACTGACATTCAACATCGACTACCGTACCAACTGGGGCGAGTCGCTTTATATTGCAGGGCGTTCGGCCGACGGTGGCTCAAGACTCTTCGATATAAAAATGATCATCAGCGGCTCCGAACACTGGACGGCCACTGTTGAAATTCCCGACGAATGCGCTTCGTTCGAATATTCATACGAAGTACGACACGAAAACGGCTCAGTCAAGCGTGAATGGGGCACACCTCACATTTTCCGCCGAGGCCGCAACGCGCGCATCTACAACATCCACGACCGCTGGCAGGATCAGCCGTGGGACAAGCCTTATTATTCGTCGGCCTTCACCGACTGTATCTGCAAACGTCCCGACCCGGCCAAGGAAATATTGCCTCGTATAGGCCATGTCACTTTCCGTGTCGAAGCGCCGATGGTCAGCCAAAACTACCGGATCGCCGTATGCGGCGACGCCGAGGTTCTCGGCAACTGGGATCCCGCGAAAGCCGTAGTCATGTCGGACCACGACTATCCCGTATGGACAGCCACTGTCGATGCCCGCTCGCTTACACCCGAGACGCAGTTTAAATTCCTGCTTGTCGACGGAGCCGGAAACGCAGTGGCATGGGAAACGGGCGATAACCGCCGCCTCGGTTTCACGCCGCTGGCCGACGAGGCCACTGTCAGCGCCGGGATGCGGTTCATCAATCCCGTGGCTCCCTGGCGCGGTGCCGGGACAGCCATCCCGGTCTTCGCACTGCGCAGCGAGGAAGATTTCGGCGTAGGCGATTTCTATGATCTCAAGAAGATGATCGACTGGTGCAAGTCGACCGGACAGACATTCCTGCAGATTCTTCCGATCAACGACACCACCATGTCGCATACATGGGTCGACTCATATCCCTACAACGCCAATTCGTGCTTCGCGCTTCATCCGATGTATCTGCGTCTGGAAGCCCTCGGAACACTCGCCGACAAGAGCCGCCGCGAATACTTCGAAAACCTCCGTGTCCAGCTGAACTCGCTCGAGCAGATCGATTATGAGGCCGTGAACAAAGCCAAGATCGAATACTTCAACGAGATTTTCGACCAGGAAGGCAAGCGCGTCATCCAGTCGCCTGAATTCAAAAAGTTCGTCGACGACAACGCATCGTGGCTCGTACCCTATGCAGCTTTCTGCGTGCTGCGCGACCTCAACGGCACGCCCGTGTTCTCGCGCTGGGGCGAATATGCGGTATACGACGAAAAGAAGATCGGCGCATTCGTCAAAAAACACCGCCGCGACATCGACTACGTGATGTATCTGCAGTATAATCTGGCGATGCAGCTTGACCACGTGCACAAATACGCCCAGGCGGCCGGCGTGGCCATCAAGGGCGACATTCCGATCGGCATATCGCGCGACAGCGTCGACGCCTGGACCTATCCGGCACTGTTCAACATGAACAGCCAGGCCGGAGCTCCGCCGGATGATTTCTCTGTTCTGGGACAGAACTGGGGCTTCCCGACCTACAACTGGGAGGAAATGGCCCGCGACGGCTTCAAATGGTGGAAAGACCGGTTCCGCAACATGGCCAAGTATTTCGACGCCTATCGCATCGACCACGTCCTGGGCTTCTTCCGCATCTGGCAGATTCCGACCGATGCCATCCACGGACTGCTCGGCACGTTCAATCCGGCCCTTCCGTTCACCGTCGACGAACTGCGCTACAACTACGACTTCTGGCTCGACATCGACCTGCACACCACACCGTTCATCTACGACTGGTTCCTGGGTGATTTCTTCGGAGAATATACCGACGAGGCTCGCGAACGCTTCATGTACCATATCGGTGGCGGCCGTTATAAGCTCAAGGACCCCTTCGCCACACAGCGCGCCGTGGCCGACTACTTCGCGACCCAGGAAAAGAACGAGAAGAACACTCGCCTGTGCAACGCCCTGCTGGGACTGATCGATCAAGTGCTGTTCGTCCCCGATCCCGTCGAGCCCGGCAAATATCATCCGCGCATCTCGGCACAGTTCACTTACACCTACCGCTCGCTCAACGACTACGAACGCTGGTGCTTCGACCGCCTCTACAACGACTTCTTCTACCGTCGTCACAACGACTTCTGGTACGGAAAGGCTATGTGGAAGCTTCCGCCGCTCATTGATTCGACCTCAATGCTCACCTGCGCCGAAGACCTTGGCATGATCCCGGGATGCGTGCCCGCCGTGCTGAGCGCCCTGCAGATCCTCACCCTCGAGATCCAGCGCATGCCCAAGGATCCCAACCAGGCATTCGGCAACACGTGGGGATACCCCTATTACAGCGTGTGCACGACATCGACCCACGACATGGGCGGCATCCGCGCATGGTGGGAGGATGACCGCGCCGCCTCGTCGAAGTTCTTCCACGAAGTGCTGCACGAACCCGGCCAGCCCCCCTACTTCGCCGAACCGTGGGTATGCGAGAAAATTCTCGACCTGCAGGTGAAGTCGCCTTCGATGCTGTGCATCATCCCGCTGGCCGACTGGCTGTCGATGGACGGCGACCTGCGCCGCGACAATCCAGCCGACGAGGTGATAAACGTACCGGCCAATCCGCGCCACTACTGGCGCTACCGCATGCATCTGTCGCTTGACCGGCTTAAGAACGCCGAAGAATT
>OLSQ01001961.1_pt1 | contig 15708 bp, 13 predicted proteins | sample 1672561 | NCBI WGS metagenome assembly OLSQ01 (sample SAMEA3136699, study PRJEB25190) | human gut metagenome | biome: human gut; feature: human-associated habitat; material: faeces | place: Austria | collected 2013 | reverse complement strand
CAGAGATTCCTTGTAAATATTGAGAAGCGGAACTTGCATTGAGGGAATAGGAGAAATGGTTAAAAATATACTGCATGAAACCCGAACAGTCAAATCGGTTGGGGCCTTTGCTTCCTCGCCTGTAAGGTGTCCCGATGTATTTTCTGGCATATTCGACGAGACGGTCGATTTGTTTGTTGACAAGTGTGTTGGGTAGGGGTAGTGAAACCCTGTTGTTTGTCGAAAGCGTATCGATGGTAACGGTGTCGGTCTTCGATGGTACAAGCAAGTCTTTTCCCTCCGCATTTGTCGATAGGATATTTGCCATCATGAAAAATAAAATTCCGATGCCTTTGTATCTCATTGCGCCGATTCGCTTCAATCTTTTTAAAATGCTTCCCGATATTTTCCTTCCGAACTATCTTCGATAATGCTCAAATAGCTTGTATACCTCGATTCGCTTATTTGGTGGTTCTCCAACGCCTTTAATACCGCACAACCGGGTTCGTGTCGATGGGTGCAATTGTTAAACCGGCAGTTTTGGGAAATCTCAAAAATTTCGGGAAAGAAATGTGCCACTTCGTTGGGATTGAAATCGATAGTTCCGAAGCCCTTTATACCCGGAGTGTCGATAATGTATCCACCTTGTGGCAAAGGGTACATCTCTGAAAAAGTGGTCGTGTGCATGCCTTTGTGGTGAGAAGTGGATACGGCTCCGATTTTTACATGGGCATTCGGTAGAATACGGTCGATAATCGTAGACTTTCCTACGCCCGAGTGCCCCGATAACAGGGTAATTTTGTTTGCGATAAATGAGTCTATGAAATCGAATCCTTCACCGGTAATCGCTGATACACAATGGCAGTCATACCCGATAGAGGTGTAAAGGTAGCGAAGTGCTTCGGCATATTCCCGGTCTTCTTCGGTAAATGTATCGCTCTTATTGATAACGATGCATACAGGTATGCGATACGCCTCGGCTGTGGCAAGAAAACGGTCGATAAAGGTGGTCGAGGTCGGAGGCGTATTGACCGTTACGATCAGTAAGGCATAGTCTATGTTGGCGGCGATGATATGGGACTCTTTCGACAAGTTGGACGATCGGCGGATAATGTAGTTTTTTCGTTCGTGTATGCGAGTGATAAAAGCCGTTTGGTCGGGATTTAACTCTATATCCACAAGGTCGCCCACTGATACGGGATTGGTGCTGCGTATTCCTTTTAACCTGAAATTACCTTTGATTTTACAGCGTATCGAATCTCCGTTTTCTGTGCGGACGATATACCAGCTTCCCGTATTTTTTGTGACAAGACCTTCCATGCAATGAAATTTAATGAACAAAGATAGCAAAAGGTGAGAGCAGAGACAAACGGAAATTTCATTTCCGATTTGGCTATGTCGAACCGCATCCTATCTTCGTAGTGACAAAGATACGTATAAGCGAGAGCTGAGCAAAACAAAGCTTGCTTTAATTTTATTCTGCCGAGCAGAAGTATTTTCGAGTTTCAACTCAAAGATAGTGAAAGTGAAATGCAGAGGCAAGAGGAAATCATATTTCCAGCTATGCCACTCCACTCTTACATTCCACAAATATAGCGAAAGGTGAGCGCAGAGGCAAGCGAAAATTACATTTTCGGCTTGACTATGCCGAACCGCCTCCGATATTCTACAAATATACAAAAAGACGAGAGTCGGATAACAACGAATGCATTTGTTTTTTTGAACTGCATTTTGGCTCTCTCCCCCTGCCGTGTCCCGTAACCTTACGGGGCGTTTTGCAGCGCAAAATATAGGGGAGGTGTCACGTAGTGACGGAGGGGTTAAGCCTTACAATCAAAAACTCCTATGCTATCTTTTCCAACCTCTCTCCGAAGAGACCGGAATGTGTGTGCCGACGAGAGATTTATCGTTAAAATTCATGCTTACCCCACGGATTTTCTACTGAACCTTAGAAACAGTAGAAACTTTTGAATCGAGAAAAAAGAAAAGGGCCTTCGATAATGAAAGCCCTTTTGAATATATTTTAGATTTTATTTTATACGGTGAGTATCTCTTTCTCTTTTTCGGCAAACATATCGTCGATTTTCTTCATGTATTTGTCGTGAAGTTTTTGTGCCGAGGTTTCTCCGTCTTTGGCGACATCTTCGGGCATTCCCTCTTTTTGAGCCTTTTTCAGCCCATCGATGGCATCCCGGCGCGCATTGCGCACGCTCACTTTGGCATTTTCGGCTTCTTGTTTCGACTGTTTGACGAGTGCTTTACGTCTCTCCTCGGTTAACGGGGGAATTGATAGTCTGATGATTTCGCCGTTATTTTCGGGAGTGATGCCTAATTCTGAATCCAAAATGGCTTTCTCGATCACTTTGAACATGGATTTTTCCCAGGGGGTAATAACGATGGTACGTGCATCGGGGACAGAAATATTAGCTACATTGGAAAGCGGAGCCAAACTTCCGTAATAATCGACCCGTATGCCGTCGAGAATTCGGGGGTTGGCTTTACCTGCCCGAATGTGAGCTAATGCTTCATCTAAGAATTCGATGGCCATAGCCATTTTTTCTTCGGCAGAGTTCAAGTATGTCTTTACGTCGTCCATAATGAATAAGGTTGAAATTTTTCTGTATAATTAGTTTCGTGAACAAATGTACTCTTTTTTTTAAGAATAGCCATATAAGACCGGGTTTAATATACCAGAGTCCCTATGTTCTCTCCTGACAATACTTTTTTCAGGTTTCCGACCGTATCCATATCGAATACGATAATGGGCAGATGGTTTTCTTTGCAGAGGGTGGTCGCCGTGAGGTCCATGACCTTTAATCCACGGGTATAGATTTCGTCGTAGCTGATTTTGTCGAATTTCTTTGCGGTAGGATCTTTTTCTGGATCGGCCGTGTAAATACCGTCGACACGTGTCCCTTTCAGCATGACTTCGGCTTCTATTTCGATACCTCTTAGGGCCGAGCCTGTATCGGTCGTGAAGAATGGGTTTCCCGTCCCTCCCGATATAATGGCTACGGTTCCGTTTTGCATGGCCTCGATAGCTCTCCATTTACTATAATATTCGCCGATGGGGAACATATTGATTGCCGTGAAGACTTGGGCTTTTTGTCCGATTTTTTCCAATGCGGAGCTTAATGCCAAACTGTTAATTACAGTTGCGAGCATGCCCATTTGGTCTCCTTTTACACGGTCTACCCCTTTGGAAGTTCCGCTCAATCCGCGAAATATGTTTCCGCCGCCGATGACGATACCTATTTCTATGCCCATGTCGGCGATTTCTTTAATTTGTGTGGCATATTCGGCTATTCTTTTTTCATCGATGCCATATTGCTTTTCGCCCATGAGCGATTCACCGCTCAGTTTCAGGAGAATCCTTTTGTATTGGTTATTCATAATCAGATTCGTTCTTTTAATTAAACAGTCGCATTTATGCAAAAATAATCAATTTTTATGGTTCACGTAGCCTTTGAAGAGAAAATAATATCCGATTAGTGATTATGAGAAAAGTCGAGACCGGCAAAGTAAGTCTACCTTGTCGGTCTCGATTGTGTAGGTGATTTCCTATTTCCGATGATTTATCGGGCGATGACTTTAAATATCTTGCTTCCGACTTTTACGATATAAATATTGGCAGCAGGGATAGAAACGATATTTTCTCCCGAGGTTCCATTTATGGTTTTTACAAGTTGTCCGTTGGCAGTAAATATTTGTATGAGTGCCCTTTCCGATAGAACTATGTTGATTGAGTTTTCAGAAGCGATTACTTTTACGTTTTGAGTTGTGCTACTTTCTATTCCCGAATGTATTAACTGCACGGTAATAAGGTTAGACGTTTCGGAATATTCTTCTTCCTCATAGTCGTTGTAACGCATACCGGTCACTTCGTAGCCGTAGTTTCCATTCGTTTCGAGATCTGTGAAAGTATAAGACGTTTGAGAACCGTCCGAAATGGTTGCCGGAACGAGAGGTATTCTCGTAACCTCTCCGGCCTTGCTTTCTTGTATGATGGTGATTTCGTCGATGAAAAATCTTTTTAGTTTGTTTTCTTCGATGGAGAGTTGCATGTTTTCAGCACCGTCTTCCATTTCCCAAGTTTCTTCGGCGTATCCGTTTTCGTCGAAAGCTGTTACTTTATGTATGTTAAGGGCATCGGGTTCTCCGTCTCCGTTGCTGTCTATCATATAACCTATTCGATAAATCGACAGATAATCTCCGGCTGTTCCACGGGCTTTGATGTGGATTTTGTATTTACCGTTATTCGATGACAGGTTCATTGTGGGAGTCCATAAATAAGAGAGGCTTACGGGAAATCTTCCGTTGTCGGCTCCGAGCATACCGTTGGCTGCCAGTATGTTTTTCCCGCTCCAACCCGGAACTGCGGTGTATAAGTCCGGGTCGGTAACAGAGATCGGATCGTCCATAGTACCCTCTGTCGATTTTTCGAAAGAATCGTCGAGTATTTTCTTCTCACTGTCTTGTGTTGCGGTGTGATATTGGTACGCTTGCACGATGTATCCTTTTGCTTTGGGCAGTCTTTCCCAATTTGCCGTGAACGAGTTTTCCGATGTGCCGGTTGCGTCTAAGGCTTTGGGAGTGAGGAATTCATTTACTCTGATGATGTTCGATGCGTCTGTCGTTTTTCCTTCCACCGAAGCAGCGACGTAGTAGTAATATTCCTTTTCCGGGTCGAGGTTGGTTACAGGATAAGAATTTTCGGCCGTTGCTTGATCTTTCAGAATATACGAAGGCTCGGTACAAGAGTAAGAGATAGAGTTTATCATGAGGTCTCCAATTTTTCCGTCACCTTTTTCGATAGATATTTTTATGCGCCCGATGTTTGCTTGTGTGTATCCGAAGCCGTCGAAAATATTGAATTCGGTTATTTGGGCAAAAAGTAAAGTTTCGATTGTTCCGGTGCTAAGAAGTATACCTGCTTTGTCGAATATTTCAATCTTGAATAAGCTTGAATTTTCTTGGGTGATATTTTCTGCATTGATGAGGTTGGCGTTAACGATATATTTCCCCACGCCGGTTCCGATAATTTGTTCGGTGCTTATGTAGTCGTCTGTCGCATCGAGGATAATTTTATTTACACCTTCGTAGACGACCATATCGGTACTGCCGTTTTCACTCACGTTTATCTCCCAGCCATTCGGGTAATTGGGCGATTGCTGGTCTATTTTCCCATCGGAATGGTTGATGTTGCCAAAGGTTTCATTTACGTTTTGAACGTTGGTCCCGTTCGTGTAGACATTGAGGAAATACTTGTCTGCTCCCGATACTTTGTCCCAGTTGGCTACGAATGAGTCTCCGGTATAGTCGCTGTAATTCTGAATGACGGGAGCATCTTGTGCCCAGACAGATAGACTGTAAAAACCGATAGTGACTAACGTCAATAGTTTTGAGTAAAGTTTTTTCATGATGGAATTTTTCGGCTCGGATTGAAAATAACAGTACAGGAAGACGAGCCTTTTTATCTTAATGGACTGTTTTAATTACTGTTACAAAGATATGGGAATAATGCTATGTATAAAGTTATTATTTATAAATATAATATTAATTTATTTTATTTTTAGAATGAAGCTCGTTCAAAGTTTATGTTTAATTAATTCATCGGGACTATTTACCGGATTGCTGCAAGTTTCGCGGGGAATCTGTTTTATTTTTGTCGGCAGTATTGCCTATATTACAGAGTTGATTTGTTATCTTTGTAAGTACGAAAATAGGATGCGGTTCGGCATAGTCAAATCGGAAATAAAATTTCCGTTTGTCTCTGCACTCACCTTTCGCTATCTTTGTCTGTTCATAATGGGTGACAATTAAATGTATATAAGACGGATAATAGGATTTTTCCTTTTTTGTAGTATCGCTTTTTCGGCTTTTGCCGAGATGCCGTATCGTACTGTGTTGAGAAAAGCCGATGATCACTTTGCCAATAAGGAGTGGCAAGAGGCTGTTACTATGTATGACGTATTGTTGGAACGCCGTCCCGGTAGGGTGAAAACGTATGTGGATGCGGTTGTCGCATCGGCCATGATGAACGATTCTTCGTCTATTATGCAATATGTGGTTCGTTCGGAAATGCAAGGACTATCTTTGGATTCGTTGTTTACCGGCATAGACGTGTTGTCGCGATCTATCGGACAGTCGGGCATTTATGAACAGGTACTTTTGTTGGTGAAAGAACAACAGCCGTGGTTTACTCGGGTGACGAATAATTATTTATTGGGGTATTATGTGTTTCGGCATGATGCTGAAAAGATACTTGCCGTTGCTGACGAATTGTTGTCGGTGATGCCCGGGCAAATTAATTATTTGAAAGCCAAAGCCGATGCTTTGTTGTTACTTGGAAACGATACTGCAGCGGTCGAGGTTCAGAAAACTATTTTGGATATAGACTCTCTTAATTTTGATGCAAACTTGTTTTTGGGAAGCTATTATGCTATAAAGGGACAGGAAAAACTGAAATCGATAGATCAACAGTATCTTGAAGATTCGAACGGTCTTTCTATCTCTGCTTCCGTATATAAAGAGGAAAAAAGGCAAGTGATCAACGGCGATATAGCTTGTGCTAAAAAATATTTTACGATTGCTGCACGGGTTCGTAGCAATAAATATCTTTTGGAACAACTTTCCATGCTGTCGGGACTTTCCGATGAGTTGCCTCAAAGCAGCGGGGTTATTCGTCCGTTCTTGAAACGTTTAAAGCAGGAATGAAACCTCTTTGAAAGCGAAGCGTTTTTTCTCTCCCGATTCCGTCGATAAAAGCAGATGACCGTCAAGTTCGACATCGGCAATAGAGGCGTGGAAAATATTGCCGTCGCTATAAAACGGATATACCCCGTCGTTTCGGTAGAGTGCCGCTATATATTCTTTGTGGATACGGTCGGAGGAGTTTGTAAATGTGTCTGTATATCGCTTTCCGAAAGCCTCTGTGAATTCGTCTAATATTTTTTCTATCTTGTAGGTGCGACCTGTTATTTGATATAATGAAACCGGGTTGGGAGCATCGCTGTAAAAATTTTTCTGATTGATGTTCAGCCCCATTCCGATAATAGCCCGTGAGAATGTACTCCCGCTCAGTACATTTTCGATGAGAATACCGGCAATTTTTTTGTCGTGCCAATAGATGTCATTCGGCCATTTGATAGAGAATCCAGTGGCGTATCGGTTCAGAACATCGACAGTTGCCAGCGATACGATTTCAGAAAGTAAGAATTGCCGATTGGCAGGGATATGTTCTGGCCTGAGTAAAAGGCTGAATGTTAAATTTTTGAAGGGCTCAGATTCCCATGAATTTCCACGTTGGCCGCGCCCAGACCGTTGTATGTCGCAGTAAACGATGGTTCCTTCCGGTAGAAGTCTGTCTTTGTCCGATTCTTGGAGATATGTATTGGTCGAGCCGATCTCCTTTAAGTGAGTTTTTTGGAATTTTATTTCTTTTGTTTCCATGCTTCGAGTAGTTCCGATAAAGGTTCGCGTTTGATTTTGGGTAGTTTTTTTAGCACTTCGCTATAAGCATGGACGATACAATCGCAAATGACTTTATCGTCGATGGAAGGCCTTAGCCAAATAGAATTCCACAATCGTTTATTCGTGTGGTAGCCCGGTTCTATTTCGGGATATCGTTCCCGTAATTCTATGGCAAGTTCGGGGTCGCATTTGAGCGAAATTCGTTTCTCTTCGGCCGACAAATCACAGAAGAGAAACATTTTACCTTCGATTTTGAAAACCAGCACCCATTCATCGAATGGGAAACATTCGGTTACCTGTGGTAGTGACAGACAGAATTCACGCAAAGATTCTACGTTCATGTTTATCGACAGTTTAATGGAGGAAGAAAGGCATCTTCTATATGTTCTATTTGAAAGTCTTCATTTTCCCCGACTAAGGTAATGATGTCGAATCGTATGTCGAAAGGTATATCGAACATACGAATATAGGCATCCGTGGCTTGGATTATATTTTTTATCTTGCGGAGTGTAACGGCTTCTTCCGGGCGTAGAAATTCGTTGTTTTTTCGTGTTTTGACTTCTACGACAACCAACGTTTTGTCACGATAGGCTACAATATCCAATTCCATTTTTCCACTCCGCCAATTTATGTCTCGGATAATGTATCCTTTGGAAATCAAATATTCTGCGGCTCGTTCCTCTCCTGTTTTTCCCAATTGGTTGTGTTGCGCCATAAGTACGAATTTGGAAAAGCGAATATACGAAGATTCGATGAAAAAAGAAATCGGAGTGAGAAAAAGTCTGATAGATACGGCGAATAATTATCTTTGGAACAGTTCCTGACAATAGATGTGAAAATAGTCTATGTCTTCGGTAAAATTGCAAATAAAATTTGCTTTTGAGTCTGGCATGCATTTTCTTTGTAAGAAATAAAATATGGAAGATTATGAAAAACAAATGGATTGTGCCGGCTATTATCATAGCAGTAGGCTTGTTTTTATTGGGGCAACGAATCGAACAAGGTATCGTTCGTTCGAAGGAGGCTGTGCGTACGGTCTCGGTAAAAGGTTTGTCAGAGCGTGAGGTCCCGGCCGATAAAGTTATCTGGCCTTTGGTATATAAGGAGTTGGGGAATGATTTAGGCACGATTTACCGTACGATCAATACTAAGAATACAATCGTGATAAATTTTCTGAAAGCTAACGGGATATCCGACGCCGAAATTTCTATCGCGGCTCCCGGAATCGTAGATATGCAGGCCGAACGGTATGGAAACCAAAGTGTCCCGTATCGTTATAATGTTACTTCGGTAATAACGGTATCTTCGAATCAAGTAGAGAAAGTACGAGAGTTGATCGTGAAGCAAGCCTCCTTGTTGGAAAAGGGGGTGGCTATCGTTTCCGGGGATTATCAGTATAACACTCAGTTCTTGTTTACCAAGTTGAATGAACTAAAACCCGAGATGATTGCCGAAGCCACTCAAAATGCGAGAGTTGCCGCCGAAAAATTCGCCAAAGACTCCGATAGTAAATTGGGCAAAATATCATCGGCATATCAAGGACAATTCTCTATCGAGGATAGGGATGCCAATACTCCTTATTTGAAGCATGTGCGGGTCGTGACCTCGGTGGTATATTATTTGAAGAATTAAGAAGCTGTTTTAAATTTATTGAGAAATAATATTATCATTTCAAGCAGGTATGTTCCGGCCATATTGAGCCCCTGTCTCGCATCTTGAATCCCTTGATTTTTGTCAATAGCCCGCTATTGACTGCATATCTCGGACTCCAATCTGCTTCAACATGGGTCTCAATCTGTCTCGGAATAAATTTAAAACAACTTCTAAGAAAAAGGACAAGAGCTACTATGTGGGGAATATTGTCAGGATTGTATGAGAAATGATAGTGTTTCCCACAAAGCTTATGAGAAGATATGGTTGATAGAGCAAAGGACGAACGGTTTATGAGAATGGCCTTGCAGGAGGCAAAAGAGGCATTCGATGCCGATGAGATACCGGTGGGAACTGTCATCGTTTGTAAAGATAGGGTTGTGGCTCGGGCACATAATTTGACCGAATGTCTGGGCGATGTGACGGCTCATGCCGAAATGCAAGCGATTACTTCGGCTGCGGCTTCGCTCGGCGGTAAGTATTTGACCGACTGTACCTTGTATGTGACATTGGAGCCGTGTGTGATGTGTGCCGGTGCGATAGGGTGGGCTCAGCTCGCTCGGGTCGTATTTGGAGCCGGCGATGAGAAACGAGGTTACCGGCGTTTCGCTCCTCATGTATTGCATTCTAAAACAGAGGTCGAGTGTGGTGTTTTGGCCGGGGAGTGTATCGCTTTGATGAAAGATTTTTTTGCGAAAAAACGATAGAATCAGAGTCCGAAACAACGGCGGATAAGTTTGTTGGGAATCTTCTCTACGATTTTTGCTATGAAAACAGGCAGGTAAATCCCTAATAGAATACTAATGATATAGAGACTCCAATAGGACAATTCGTTTTGTGGTATCTTGGAGTAGAGTATTCTGATGGCTATTTGTGGAAAAATTCCTAATAGAAAAATTTGAAACGTATAGTCTCGGAAGGAGGAGAATAGTCCCGATACTATCGGGGTTAAGTTCAGACACAATGAGACGGAAAAGATTATTCCGGTGAGGTTTAACAGTAAAATCGGGCAGTCGGGAATCAGATTCAGTGCGATGAAAAGAAGGAGCGAAAGTAGGAGATTCCCGGAATGACTCAAAAAACGTTGTATATCGAATTTGCAGAAAAGTATGCCTAAGCAGAAAAAAAGGAACATATATGCCACGTTGGAAAGGCAAAGCAAGAATATATCGGGAGGGAAAAATAAGTTGAGTACGACACTTCCGATAATTAATACCGCGATTTTGAAATGCCCCGTTATCATATATTTCAGCAAAGGATAAGATAGCATGATGATAAAGAGTGTGGCGACGAACCACATTTCGCTCAACGGGTTGGAGCCGGGATATAGAAAACTGTCGGTAAATTGTCGTAAAGACAATTCTACCGGGCGTTTCATGAATGGTGAGAATATAAACTTGACGGCGAAGGTGAAAAAGGTGAAGAACAAATAGGGGATTCCCAACCGTTTGAGCTTATCGAACACAACTTCTTTATAGGCTAAGTCTCGGCTGATTTTTGTGAAATAAAAAAGGAAACCGGAGATAAACATGAAAAGAGGCATGTGAAAACTGTATATGACACGCTCTATCGTCGCGCTCACCGGAGTTTGAGGATTCTCGAAAATACCGGTTAAGGTAACATGTCCTATTACGACCAATAACATACTCCAACCTTGGAGTATTTGCAACCATGTTATCTTTTGTCTATTCATGGGTGGGTATATATTCTCTTTAAATAAAACAAAATTATACTCTGTTTATTGCATGGCGGAATCTTTTGTAGAGATGAATATATGTTTATGTCAAAGGGTGTTAGGAGATTATATTCTTGAAATAATTTGCAGAGAGGAAAAGATTTTGTATCTTCGCACCGATTTTAACAAGACCATATAATGTCTAACTTATTAATCAAAAAATCAATTATTTAATTAACATGAGTGAAGAACTAAAAAACAGCCCGGTAGAAAATTTTGACTGGGATGCCTTTGAAAAAGGCGAAGTGTATGGTGATAAGAGCCATGATGAATTGGTAAATACTTATGACCAGTCTTTGAATACGGTAAAAGACAAAGAAGTAATCGAAGGTACGGTAATCGCATTGAACAAACGTGAAGTGGTCGTAAACATCGGTTACAAATCGGACGGTATCATTCCGATGAGCGAATTCCGCTACAATCCCGATTTGAAAATAGGAGATAAAGTAGAGGTTTATATCGAGAATCAGGAAGATAAAAAAGGACAATTGGTTTTGTCGCACAAGAAGGCTCGTGCTACTCGCTCTTGGGATCGTGTTAACTCGGCTCTTGAAAACGACGAAATCATCAAAGGATATATCAAATGTCGCACGAAGGGCGGTATGATTGTCGATGTATTCGGTATCGAAGCATTCTTGCCCGGTTCTCAAATCGACGTTAAGCCTATCCGTGACTACGATGTATTCGTAGGTAAAACTATGGAATTCAAAGTTGTTAAAATCAATCAAGAATTCAAGAATGTGGTTGTTTCGCACAAAGCTCTTATCGAAGCCGAGCTCGAACAACAGAAGAAAGAAATTATTGCCAAACTCGAAAAAGGACAAGTACTCGAAGGAACTGTCAAGAATATCACTTCCTATGGTGTATTCATCGATTTGGGCGGCGTAGATGGATTGATTCACATCACCGACCTTTCTTGGGGACGTGTATCTCACCCCGAAGAAGTAGTTTCTCTCGATCAAAAACTCAATGTAGTTATCCTCGATTTCGATGATGAGAAAAAACGCATTGCGTTGGGCCTGAAACAATTGCAACCCCATCCATGGGATGCTTTGGATCCCGATTTGAAAGTGGGTGACAAAGTGAAAGGTAAAGTTGTCGTAATGGCTGACTATGGTGCATTCATCGAAATAGCTCCGGGTGTCGAAGGTCTTATCCACGTTTCCGAAATGTCTTGGTCGCAACACTTGCGTAGTGCACAAGACTTCATGAAAGTAGGCGATGAGGTAGAAGCCGTTATCTTGACTCTTGACCGTGAAGAACGTAAAATGTCTCTCGGTATCAAACAACTCAAACCGGATCCGTGGGAAGATATCGAAACCAAATATGCTGTCGGTTCTCGTCATCATGCCAAAGTTCGTAACTTTACAAACTTCGGTGTATTCGTTGAAATCGAAGAGGGCGTAGATGGTTTGATTCATATCTCAGACCTTTCTTGGACGAAGAAAATCAAACACCCGTCTGAATTTACTCAAATTGGAGCCGACATCGAAGTTCAAGTATTGGAAATCGATAAGGAAAATCGTCGTTTGAGCTTGGGTCACAAACAACTCGAAGAGAATCCGTGGGACGTATTCGAAGGTATCTTTACCGTCGATTCTATCCATGAAGGTACTATCATCGAAATGCTCGATAAGGGCGCTGTAATTGCTTTGCCTTATGGCGTTGAAGGATTCGCTACTCCCAAACATTTGGTAAAACAAGACGGAACTCAGGCTCAATTGGAAGAGAAACTTCCGTTCAAGGTTATAGAGTTTAACAAAGATGCTAAACGTATCATCTTGTCTCACAGCCGTATTTTCGAAGATGAAGCTAAGGCTGAGGCTAAGAAAGAAAATGCTGCTAAGAAAGCCGCTAAAAAAGCCGCTAAGGCAGACGATGCTATCGTAACTCCTCAAATGGAAAAAACTACTTTGGGCGATATCGATGCATTGGCAGCTTTGAAAGAGAAACTCGACGCAGAGAAAAAATAAGGCGCATTAAAAGCGTATTATAAAGAAAAGACCGGCAAGATTGCCGGTCTTTTTGTTTGATTATGAAAAGTGCAGGTTAAAGTGAGGAAATGCATATCTTTGTAAATGTCAAAGGAGCTTTGAAATGGGAAAGTTTGAGGTAAATATTTTGGGGTGTGGGTCGGCTTTGCCCACCGCACGTCACTATCCGAGTACGCAGATTCTGAATATTCGCGACAATTTGTTTATGATTGATTGCGGAGAAGGGGCTCAGATACAGTTTCGTCGCATGCGATTGAAGTTTACGAGATTGGGGCATATCTTTTTGAGTCATCTTCATGGAGACCATTGTTTCGGTTTGATCGGAATGATTTCGACTTTTGCGTTAGTAGGTAGGACCGGAGAACTGGTGATTCATGCCCATCCTCAGGCAGAGCAGGTGTTTCGGCCTCAACTCGATTTTTTCTGTCGGGACTTGCCTTTTACTGTTCGTTTCGAACCTGTATTGCCGAATAGAACGGAGGTGATTTATGAAGACAAATCTATTAGAGTTCGTTCCTTACCGATGATACACAGGGTTCCGTGTTCGGGTTTCCTTTTTGAAGAGAAAGTAGGAATGCGACATTTATTGGGAGATATGATGAATTTTTATAACGTTCCGGTTTACCGTAGAGCTGCGATAAAGGCGGGAGAAGATTTTGTTACTTCCGATGGTCGAATTATTCCCAACTCATATTTGACGACGCCGGCAGACCCTCCGTTACGTTATGCCTATTGTTCCGATACGGCTTATAACGAGGCTTTGTTACCGATCATAGAAGGTGTAGATTTGTTGTATCACGAGGCTACATTCGGGGACGATGCCGAAGCTCTTGCGAAGGAAACCTGCCATTCGACGGCTCGGCAAGCGGCTATTATAGCTCGTAAAGCAGGTGTAAAGCAATTGTTATTGGGGCATTTCTCGGCTCGATATGAGAATGAGCAACAGTTATTGGAGCAAGCGCGTGAAGAATTTGCGCGAGCAATTTGAAAAAACGGCGCGCAGCCGCGTGCTGCAAGACCCCATGGCGTTTATCGACGACAAGCGGCTGCTGCTCGATTATACGCAGAAAAATCTCGCCTCGCTCGCCCGTCAGCAGACGGCGCAGCGCATGCAGCAGTTTGCATCTCTCGCAGCCAAGCTCGATGCGCTCAGCCCGCTGAGCGTGCTGGGACGCGGTTACGCCGTAGCGCGCACGGAGGACGGACAGATCCTGCGCGCAGCGCAGGCCGTCAGCATCGGAGAGAAGATCGAGGTGCTGCTCGGGCAGGGAAGTCTCAACTGCACGGTAGATGCGTGCAATACGGGAGGATATGACGATGGCAAAAACGTTTGAAGAAAATATCGCGCGGCTCGAAGAGATCGTGCGTCTGCTGGAGCGCGGCGAAGCGCCGCTTGCGGAGAGCATGAAGCTGTTCGAGGAGGGCACAAAGCTGTCCGCCGCCCTCGGAAAGCTGCTCGACAAGGCGGGCAAGAAGCACGAACGACGGATTGAGATAGTCGTAGTAGCAACCGGGAGCGTGGGCCGGAGCCTCAAGATCGGCGAAATAGGCTATGGCATCGTCATCCGTAGCGTTAATCTTCCACTCGCGTGTGCCGGTGCGCCGGTCATCGAGACCGGATGTATGCGAGGCGAGCATGGCGGGTGTGATGTCGTGCCACCACGGGCGGGAGTATGTCACGAACGAGTCCATCGGAGTGTCGAGCAGCGGAAGACCGCCGCCGTAGAGCCGCGCCTGCTGCAGCAGGGCCATGACGGTGAACTGCTTGGATACGGATGCGATGTTGAACCGCGTGGCAGGCGATATTTCCTCGCCGGTGCCGAGATCGGCAATGCCCTCGTAGCGCTCGTAGATGACCGAGTCGCCGCGGGCGATGATAATGGCGCCGCCCGGCTGCCCGTCCGGCCAGCGGCTGTCGAGAGCCGCCTCAAGTTCTGAAAAGTCAGTAGCCGCGACTGTCGCAGCCGCCGCCATGAATGTAGCTGAAGTCAAAATCTTTCGTACCAATTGGAATTAACATATTAAAAGTATACCTTCATAAATATATGAGCGCCGCGGCACACAGGGCCGCGGTGCTCATTATGGGTTCACGCGATCAATACTCGCAGTTCTTGGGAGTACGCGGGAAGGGGATGACGTCGCGGATGTTGGACATACCGGTGACGAAGAGGAGCAGGCGCTCGAAGCCAAGTCCGAAGCCCGAGTGGGGCACGGTGCCGAAGCGGCGTGTGTCGAGGTACCAGCACATGTCCTTCATGGGAATGTTCAGCTCCTCGATGCGGCGCAGAAGCTTGTCGTAGTCGGCCTCGCGCTCGCTGCCTCCGATTACCTCGCCGATCTGGGGGAAGAGGACGTCCATGGCGCGGACGGTGCGGCCGTCGTCGTTCTGCTTCATGTAGAAGGCCTTGATGTCACGCGGATAGTCGGTGAGAATGACGGGCTTCTTGAAATGCTGCTCCACGAGGTAGCGTTCGTGCTCGCTCTGCAGGTCGATACCCCACGAAACGGGGAATTCGAACTTGTGGCCCGATTCCTGGAGAATCTTCACGCCCTCGGTGTAGGTAAGGCGCACGAAGTCGTTGTGGAGCACAAACTCGAGACGCTCGATGAGGCCCTTGTCATAGTGCTCGGCCAGGAACTCGATGTCGTCGCGGCAGTGGTCGAGTACATAGCGGATGCAGTACTTTACGAATTCCTCGGCCAGGTCCATGTTGTCGTTGATGTCATAGAAAGCCATTTCCGGCTCGATCATCCAAAACTCCGAAAGGTGACGCTGGGTGTTGGAATTCTCGGCGCGGAACGTGGGGCCGAAGGTGTAGATCTCGCCGATGGCGGTGGCGCCGAGCTCGCCCTCGAGCTGTCCGGAGACGGTCAGCG
>OLSQ01001958.1_pt1 | contig 15714 bp, 9 predicted proteins | sample 1672561 | NCBI WGS metagenome assembly OLSQ01 (sample SAMEA3136699, study PRJEB25190) | human gut metagenome | biome: human gut; feature: human-associated habitat; material: faeces | place: Austria | collected 2013 | reverse complement strand
GTGAGATCAACACCATCCGCGGCAACGCAGATAAGATGCTTGCAAGAGAAGAAAACATGGAATCACCATATCTGGAGGGACAGCTTCATAAAGTGCTCCCTGTTGTAAACAGAAATGGTTCCGACTCTGCAATGCTTGACAATACACTGGAATTCCTGGTAATGAGCGGCATGGAGCTGCCTCTTGCAGTGATGATCACAATCCCTGAACCATGGGCAAACAATGATACCATTTCACAGGCAAAGCGTGATTTCTACCAGTACTATGCAACCATGATGGAGCCATGGGACGGACCTGCATCTATCCTCTTCTCAGACGGTGATGTGATGGGAGCTGTCCTTGACAGAAACGGTCTCCGTCCATCCAGATATTATATTACCTCCGATGGTTACATGATCCTTTCCTCAGAAGTGGGTGTTCTGCCGATTCCGGAAGAAAAGATTGTATTAAAAGAGCGTCTTCATCCTGGAAAAATGCTCCTGGTAGATACTGTAAAGGGAAAAGTTATCGATGACAATGAGCTGAAAGAGGGCTACGCAAAAATGCAGCCATACGGTGAATGGCTTGACAGTCATCTGGTACAGTTAAAGGATATCAAGATCCCGAATGAGAGACCGGAAGAGTACACACCAGAGCAGAGAGCACGTCTGCAGAAAGCATTCGGTTATACTTATGAGCAGTATCGTACTTCCATCAGAAACATGGCGTTAAATGGTGCAGAGAGCATCGGCGCTATGGGTGTAGATACTCCGCTGGCAGTATTTTCCAAACAGAACAGACCATTATTTGACTACTTTAAACAGCTCTTTGCACAGGTTACCAACCCTCCGATCGATGCGATCCGTGAGGAAATCGTTACCAGCACAAGTGTTTATGTAGGCAAAGACGGAAACCTGCTGGAGCAGAAACCGGAAAACTGTCAGGTATTAAAGATCAATAATCCGATCCTGACAAACACAGATATGATGAAGATTAAGAGCTTCAAACATGAGGGCTTCAAGACAGCGGTTGTTTCTACCTTATATTATAAGAGTACGAAACTTGAGAGAGCCATTGACCGTCTTTTCGTAGAAGTAGATAAAGCATTCCGTGAGGGTGCAAACATCCTTGTTCTCTCAGACAGGGGAGTAGATGAAAACCATATGCCGATTCCGTCACTTCTGGCAGTATCCGCAGTTCATCAGCATCTGGTAAAGACGAAAAAGAGTACCTCCCTTGCAATTATCCTGGAATCCGGAGAGCCAAGAGAAGTACATCACTTTGCAACCTTACTTGGTTACGGTGCAAGTGCCATCAACCCGTACCTTGCCCTTGAGACTATTCATGAACTGATCGATAGCCATATGTTGGAGAAAGACTATTATGCAGCAGTAGATGACTACAATCATGCAGTGATCAGCGGTATTGTAAAGATTGCTTCCAAAATGGGTATTTCCACCATCCAGTCTTATCAGGGATCTCAGATCTTTGAGGCAATCGGTATTTCCTCAGATGTAATCGAGAAATACTTTACTGGTACAGTCAGCCGTGTAGGCGGAATCACTCTGGATGATATTGAAGAGAATGTAGAGAAGCTTCACTCAGAAGCATTTGACCCATTAGGACTTCCTACAGACCTGACTCTGGACAGCGTAGGCGCACACAAGATGAGAAGCCAGGGAGAGGAACATCGTTACAATCCTCAGACTATTCATCTTCTGCAGCAGTCCACATGGACAGGAAGCTACGATCTGTTCAAACAGTACACAGATCTGGTAGATAAAGAAAACCACGGAAACTTAAGAGGACTTCTGGACTTTAAGTTTGCTGAGACTCCGGTTCCACTTGAAGAAGTGGAGAGCGTAGATGATATCGTAAAACGATTTAAGACAGGTGCCATGTCCTATGGTTCCATTTCACAGGAAGCACATGAGACACTGGCAATCGCCATGAACCACCTCCATGGAAAATCCAATACAGGTGAGGGTGGTGAAAGTGATGAAAGACTGGATTCCGCAGGAAGCAGTGATGACAGATGCTCTGCAATCAAACAGGTTGCCAGCGGACGCTTCGGTGTAACCAGCCGTTACCTTGTATCTGCAAGAGAAATCCAGATCAAGATGGCGCAGGGTGCAAAACCTGGTGAAGGCGGACATCTTCCTGCAAAGAAGGTATATCCATGGATTGCCAAAACCCGTCATTCCACACCGGGTGTCAGCCTGATTTCCCCGCCACCGCACCACGATATCTATTCTATCGAGGACCTGGCACAGTTAATCTATGACCTTAAGAATGCAAATAAATATGCAGATATTTCTGTCAAACTGGTATCTGAAGCAGGTGTGGGCACAGTTGCAGCAGGTGTTGCCAAAGCAGGCGCGCAGACGATCCTGATTTCCGGTTATGACGGAGGTACAGGTGCAGCTCCAAGAAGTTCTATCCACAATGCAGGACTTCCATGGGAACTGGGACTTGCAGAAACACATCAGACACTGCTTAAAAACGGTCTGAGAAATCGTGTCCGCATTGAGACTGACGGTAAGCTTATGAGTGGTCGTGACGTTGCAATCGCAGCATTGATGGGTGCAGAGGAATTCGGCTTTGCAACAGCTCCTCTTGTAACCATGGGATGCGTTATGATGCGTGTATGTAACCTGGATACCTGCCCGGTTGGTGTGGCAACACAGAACCCTGAACTTCGTAAGAGATTCAAAGGTAAACCGGAATATGTAGAGAATTTCATGCGCTTTATCGCACAGGAATTAAGAGAATACATGTCCAAGCTCGGATTCCGTACAGTCAGTGAAATGGTAGGCCGTACAGATCTCCTTGTTCAGACAGACAACGTACAGGAACCACATCAGGGCAAAGTAGACTTAAGTGCAATCCTGGACAATCCGTTCGCAGGCAAAGACCAGAAAGTTACTTTTGACCCGAAAGCCGTATATAACTTCGAACTGGAAAAGACCATGGATGAAAAAGTTCTGGTTAAAAAATGCGCAAATGCCATCAATAAAGGTCAGAAAACAGAGCTTTCTGTAAACCTGACAAACATTGACCGTACATTCGGAACCATCCTTGGTGCAGAGATCACCAGAAAGAATAAAAACGGACTTGCAGATGACACTATCACTGTACACTGCAACGGTGCCGGCGGACAGAGTTTCGGTGCATTTATTCCGAAAGGTCTGACACTGGAACTGACCGGTGACAGCAACGACTACTTCGGAAAAGGTCTTTCCGGTGGTAAACTGATTCTGAAAGTTCCGGAGAAAGCTGCATACAAAGCAGAAGAGAACATTATCGTAGGTAACGTTGCCCTCTACGGTGCAACCAGTGGTACTGCATTTATCAATGGTGTTGCAGGCGAGCGTTTCGCAGTTCGTAACTCCGGTGCATCTGCAGTTGTAGAAGGCGTAGGAGAACACGGCTGTGAATATATGACAGGTGGCCGCGTAGTCGTACTTGGTAAGACTGGCAAGAACTTTGCAGCAGGTATGAGCGGCGGTATCGCATATGTACTGGATGTAGACAATGTCCTCTATAAGAACCTGAACAAGGCTATGATTTCCATCGAAAAAGTGGAAAACAAATATGACAAAAAAGAACTCCGCGACCTGATCGAAGCCCATGTAGAAGCTACAGGCTCCAAACTCGGTGCGAAAGTTCTCGCTGACTTTGATTACTATCTGCCACACTTCAAGAAACTCATTCCGAATGAGTACAAGAAGATGATCACTTTAAGTGCGAAACTGGAAGAAAAAGGACTCAACAGTCAGCAGGCACAGATGGAAGCGTTCTATGAAAGTATTGGCGCTAAACATTGATAATAATTGAATATATCGTGTGAACTTATCAATGTTGCCCCGTCATCTTTTAGAATAAATAAAAAGGTGGCGTGGGCCATACCATTATTGCCGCAGCAAGTGCGGCGAAGAGGAGGAAATCATGGGCAAACCAACAGGATTTTTAGAATATGAGAGAGAGACGGCAAAAGTTCTGCCGCCAAAGGTCCGCATCGCAAACTTCAAAGAATTCAGGACCCCATTAAATAAAGAGAAACAGAAACTTCAGGGCGCACGCTGCATGGCATGCGGTGTCCCATTCTGCCAGTCAGGTATGATGATCGGTGGTATGGCATCCGGTTGCCCTCTGCACAACCTTGTACCTGAGACAAATGATCTGGTTTATACAGGCAACTGGAAACAGGCATTCTTAAGACTGAGCAAGACACACAGCTTCCCGGAATTTACTTCACGTGTCTGCCCTGCACTCTGTGAAGCAGCCTGCACCTGTAATATAAACGGAGAACCGGTATCCACCAAAGAAAACGAACGTGCGATCATTGAGACAGCCTATGAGAACGGATGGGTAACTCCGCAGATCCCGGAAGTGCGTACAGGCAAATCCATCGCAGTCATCGGAAGCGGTCCGTCCGGACTGGCAGCAGCTCAGCAGTTAAACAGACGAGGCCACAGCGTAACTGTATTTGAAAGAAAAGACCGTGTAGGCGGACTTCTCCGTTACGGTATTCCTAACATGAAGCTGGACAAAGCTGTTGTTGACAGAAGAATCCATCTTATGGAAGAAGAGGGAGTGAAATTCGTTACAAATGTAAACGTAGGAAAGGACATCAAAGCAGAAGAACTTCTGAAACAGTTCGACCGCGTCATCCTTGCCTGCGGAGCATCCAATCCACGAGACATTAAAGTTCCGGGACGGGATGCAAAAGGAATTTATTTCGCAGTAGATTTCCTGGGACAGGTAACAAAAGCGCTGTTGGACTCTGATTTTGCCAAAGTTCCATATGAACTTGCCAAAGGAAAAAATGTTCTGGTCATCGGTGGTGGTGATACAGGAAATGACTGTGTGGGAACATCTATCCGTCTGGGTGCCAAATCTGTGATCCAGTTAGAGATGATGCCCAAGCCGCCAGTGGAAAGAACACCATCCAATCCATGGCCGCAGTGGCCGAGAGTCCTCAAAACAGACTATGGCCAGGAAGAAGCTATCGCTGTATTCGGACATGACCCACGAGTATATCAGACTACTGTTACAGAATTTATCAAAGATAAAAACGGAAATGTCTGCCAGGCAAAACTCACAAAATTAAAGAGTGAAAAAGATCCAAAGACAGGACGTATGATGATGGTTCCTGTAGAAGGAAGCGAAGAAGTCATCCCTGTAGATGTAGTCCTTATCGCAGCCGGATTCCTTGGCAGTGAGAAATATGTAACAGACGCATTTAAGGTAGCCATCAATGGAAGAACCAATGTAGATACAAAACCAGAGCAGTATCAGACCTCCGTAGACAAAGTCTTCACAGCAGGAGACATGCACAGAGGCCAGTCCCTGGTAGTATGGGCGATCCGTGAAGGCAGAGAAGCTGCGAAAGCGGTGGATGAATCACTGATGGGATATTCCTATCTGTAAAAATAAGATAAAATATGAGAAAGGTGCTATTGTCTGACGGAAAAGGATGTCAGGCAACAGCACCTTTTTTGAAAGTGATTTTGGGGTCTTGTATTATAATAATTATAGTTGACAGAGAATAATACATTTGCTACACTAAATTTGCATATCTAAGATAATTTTTGAACCATTCGGCTCATCCATTTCCCTTTATGATTAAGTACAAAAGACAGTATTTTTGAATTTGTATTTTGCGTATTTTTCTTTCGGAGAATACGGAAACCTTTTCAAATTTGGCATAGAAAAATTGATTGACACCATATACGATACCACATATAATGTAAATAGGAGATATAAGAATGTCAAAATGGGATAAACTGATAACACGTATATGTAATTTATCAAAAGATCTTCGATTTGATGAATTGCGAAAAGTATTGGAAAGTTATGGATATGAAATGAATGTTCCGAGAAGTGGAAGCAGTCATTATACATTTAGAAAGTCTGGATGTATGCCTATTACAATACCAAAACATGAGCCGATAAAGAAAGTATATGTAGAAATGGTAAGGGAAATAGTAGAAAGTGAGGCGAAGAATCATGAAGACGCTGAATGATTATATGTCAATGTCCTATCGTATGGAAGTTGTAGAAGATAAAACCGAAGGAGGATTCGTAGTTTCGTATCCGGATCTCCCTGGTTGCATTACCAGCGGAGAAACAGTGGAAAGTGCAATTTCAAATGCTCTGGATGCAAAAAAAGCATGGCTTGAAGCTGCATTAGAAGAAGGGGTAGAAATCCATGAACCGGATAGCCTTGAAGATTATTCCGGACAGTTTAAGCTGAGAATTCCAAGAAGCCTGCATAGACTACTGGCAGAACATTCTCAGAGAGAGGGAATCAGTATGAATCAGTATTGCGTATATCTTCTTTCGAGGAATGATGCGGTATTCTCAAAATAGCAATTATATGTAAGCAGCAAAGCATGTTATTGAGAGCGGAATGTACAGTAACATGGAAAGAGCTGATGAAAAAATATGCAGTTGACAAAGAACAGGTACATTGTTATAATTGCCTACATGAACAAAGGCGTTCTTTCTATAGAAAAGTAACTGTAGAAAGTGCGCCATTTTTTATATCATTATAAAAAGAATCTATAAAACTTCCAGACAGGACAAAACTGTATCGAAGAATCATTAAGAAAGCAAAAAACAGCAGAAACTATGCTGACAAGGAGTGAATGAAAATGGGGAATTATACCAGAGAAGAAATATTACAGATGGCTGAGGAGGAAGACGTGGAATTTATCCGTCTCCAGTTCACAGATATGTTCGGAACGCTGAAAAACATCGCCATAACTGCCCGGGAACTTCCCCGCGCACTGGATAACCGATGTATCGTAGATGGTTCCTTTATCGCAGGAATCGCAGGAGAATCCGAACCGGATATGTACTTAAGACCGGATCTTGACACTTTTGCAATTCTCCCATGGAGACCACAGCAGGGCAAAGTTGCCAGACTGTTATGCGATATCTATTGTCCGGACGGAACCCCTCATGAGAGAAGTCCGAGATATATCCTGAAGAAAACCGCCCGGGAGGCAAAGAAGGAGGGATACACCTGTCTGGTAGATCCGGAATGTGAATTTTTCCTTTTTCATACAGATGATAACGGAGTTCCGACTACTGTAACACATGAAAAGGCCGGATATCTGGATGTCAGCCCTGTGGATCTGGGTGAAAACGCAAGACGTGATATTGTATTAAATCTGGAAGACATGGGGATTGAGGTAGAATCTTCTCACCATGAAACTGCTCCTGCACAGCACGAAGTAGATTTCAAATACGGTGAAGTCCGTACGATTGCAGATCGGATCATGTCATTTAAGATGACGGTCCGTACCATTGCCAAACGCCATGGACTTCATGCGACATTTATGCCGAAACCAAGGGCAGAAGTAAACGGCTCCGGAATGCACATTCATTTCTCCTTATTTAAAGATGGAAGAAATGTATTCGTCAATCCGGGAAATCCACAGGAATTAAGCGAAGAAGCTTATTACTTCGTAGGAGGTCTTCTGGCTCACAGCAAAGAGATGGCACTGATCACCAATCCTATCGTAAATTCCTACAAACGTCTGGTTCCGGGCTATGAAGCACCGACAGAACTGACATGGACAAAGAACAACCAGAATTCACTGGTAAGAATTCCGGGATCCAGAGGCATGGAAACAAGGATCGAACTGAGAAGTCCGGATGCAGCAGCAAACCCGTATCTGGTTTTTGCAGTATGTCTGGCAGCAGGACTGGATGGAATCAATAAGAAGATTTATCCGACTAAGTCCTCCAGCAGAGAATTATCCGAAACAGACCAGAAAACAATGAAGATTGAAAATCTTCCGGGAAATTTGAACGAAGCAATTGATTACTTCGAACAGAGTGACTGGATCAAAGAAGTACTTGGAACAGAATTTTGTAAAGAATACGCAGCAGCCAAGAAAAAAGAATGGTTGCGCTATACAAGAGAAATTTCAGCCTGGGAAATCGAGGAATACTTATACAGAATTTAACCGAATCAAACAAGTCCCCTGTAGAAATTGTAAAAAGCAATAAGCAGTGGGTGGGGACTTGTTTGTATCAGGAGGAGCGAAGCTCCTTCTGATAAACTGCGAAGCAGTTATTCGGTTATGAGCAAGTAGCGAAGCGGATTGCGAACATCCGCTTGATCAAAATCAAACAAGTCCCCTGCGGAGGTTGTAAAAGGCAATAAGCAGTGGACGGAAACTCAGGCTGTAACAGAAATAGGAGTGGCAGAGTTATGAGCAGCAGCATTGTGATTGCGTTACCGAAAATTGAAGACGCAAAGAAAATCCGCACAATACTTAACAGACATGGGCTCACAGTAGCTTCTGTCTGCAGCTCTGTCTCTAATGCGCTGGCCAGTATCTCAGAGCTTGACAGTGGTGTTCTGATATGTGGGTATAAGTTGACAGATGCCTATTATAAAGACGCTCTCGATAACCTGCCACAGTATTTTGAAATGCTGCTTCTGGCTTCTCAGCGTATTATAGATGAAGCACCGAATTCCGTCAGCACTGTACAGATGCCGATGAAAGCAAGCGTACTGATAGATACGGTCAATGACATGCTCTATCATCTGGAACGCCGGATCAAAAAAGAAAAAAAGAAACCAAAGCCCAGATCAGAAAAAGAACAGAATTATATCTCGAATGCTAAACGTCTTCTTATGGAAAAAAACCAGATGACAGAAGAGGAAGCATACAGACATATCCAGAAATGCAGTATGGATTCCGGTACTAATATGGTAGAAACTGCACAGATGCTGCTCATGCTGATGTATGATGAGATTTGATTTATCGTATGTACTGTAGCAATTCCGTAAAATAATAAGAAAAATTTTGTAAAAAATGACGATATTATTTTGACAGAATATGTGGTAATATACAGAATATATTTTTGTTCATATCAAGTTAGAGGCAAAATATATTTTGACCCTAACATCATATTATATTATATATAGAAAGAACACAAACAAACATAAAATAGATAATAACAGGAAGAATGATTACAAAGGCGTAATCAGAGAGTCCAGGGGATAAGTGTCTCCGGATTTTCTGATTACGCCTTTTTGATATTCCAGGGTTTTAAGCCAAAAAGTCGTTGTGCTTGCACGAAAAGCCTTTTGAACTTGAAACCAGTGAAGATATCACAAAGGTTTTCAGAAATGAAGAAATGGAGGATGAGGAAATGGAATTTATGGATGGAACATGGAAAAAAGAAATCAATACCTGGGAGGAACTCGTAGGTAATAATCTCCTGAACCAGGAAGCCGTAATCGAAGGCGCTGTTCACAGCATCCGTAATATGGGTGATGTGGCATTTATCATTCTTAGAAGAAGGGAAGGCTTATTTCAGACAGTCTATGAAAATGAAATGGCAAATGTTTCCATTCATGAATTGAAGGAAGCAATGACGATCAGGGTGAAAGGAATCCTGCATGAAGAGGAGAGAGCACCCCACGGAAGAGAGCTTCGTATTCGTCATATTGATATTTTATCAACACCGGCAGAGCCACTTCCAATGGCAATCGACAAATGGAAACTGAACACTTCCCTGGAAGCAAAATTAAACTACAGACCGATTTCCCTGAGAAACATTCAGGAGCGTTCCAAATTTAAAATCCAGGAGGCACTGACAAAAGCATTCCGTGATTATCTTTACGGACAGGGATTCACAGAAATCCATACTCCAAAGATCGGAGCCAGAGGAGCAGAGGGTGGGGCAAACCTTTTCAAATTTAGCTACTTCCACAAACCTGCAGTACTTGCGCAGAGCCCACAGTTCTACAAACAGATGATGGTCGGCGTATTTGACAGAGTATTTGAGACAGGCCCTGTATTCCGAGCTGAGAAACATAATACCAAACGTCACTTAAATGAATACACCAGTCTGGACTTCGAGATGGGATATATTGACAGCTTCGAAGAAATTATGGCAATGGAAACAGGATTCCTCCAGTATGCCATGAATCTTCTGAAAACAGAATATGCAAAAGAAGTACAGATTTTGAAGCTTGAGATTCCGGATGTATCCAAAATCCCGGCAGTCCGTTTCGATGTAGCCAAGGAACTGGTATCACAGAAATATAACCGTAAGATCAGAAATCCATTTGACCTGGAGCCGGAAGAAGAAGCACTGATTGGACAGTATTTCAAAGAAGAATATGGCTCAGATTTCGTATTTGTCACACATTATCCGTCAAAGAAACGTCCATTCTATGCAATGGATGATCCGGAAGACGCAAGATTTACCTTAAGCTTTGACCTGTTATTCAAAGGCCTTGAGATCACAACAGGCGGACAGCGTATCCATGATTACAACATACTGGTACAGAAAATTGAAGACAGAGGTATGACGCAGGAAGGCATGGAACAGTATCTGGATACCTTCAAACATGGTATGCCGCCTCACGGTGGACTGGGAATCGGTCTGGAACGTCTGACCATGCAGCTTATCGGTGAAGAGAATGTTCGTGAAACCTGTCTCTTCCCGCGAGATATGAACCGTCTGGAACCGTAAATAAGAAGTCGGAAATAAAAGCAATATAGAATGTTACAGGCAGTATATATAAGGAGAAAATCATGGCAAAGATCATAGATGATGAAACAATGGAAAATGTCTGCATCCTGGCCAAGCTTTCCCTCTCGGAAGAAGAAAAGGAAAAAGCAAAAGCTGAAATGCAGAAAATGCTTGATTATGTAGAGAAACTGGATGAACTGGATACATCGGAAGTAGAGCCTATGTCCCATATTTTCCAGGACGAAAACGTATTTCGTGAGGACGTTGTCACAAACGGAGACAACAAAGAAGCAATGCTGGCAAATGCACCGAAGGCAAAAGAAGGACAGTATCAGGTTCCGAAAACCATAGGATAGGAGACAGGACAATGGAGTTGGAAAAATTAACAGCCCTGCAGCTTGGGGAAAAAATAAAACAGCGTCAGGTCAGCGTCCTGGATGGAGTAAAAACTGTTTTTGAACAGATTGAGAAACAGGATTCAGAAGTACACGCTTATCTTGACACATATAAAGAAGAAGCATACAAACGTGCAGAAGAAGTACAAAAAGGCATCGAGGACGGTACTTATACCAGTCCTCTTGCAGGCGTACCGATCGCGATCAAAGATAATATCTGTATTAATGGAAAGAAAACTACCTGTGCATCAAAGATTCTTGAGAATTTTGTGCCTCAGTATAATGCAGAAGTCATTGACCGTCTGGAAAAAGCCGGACTGGTCATTATCGGAAAAACAAACATGGATGAATTTGCCATGGGAAGTACAACAGAGACCTCCGCTTACGGCATCACCAGAAACCCATGGAATCTGGAACATGTACCAGGCGGTTCTTCAGGTGGTTCCTGTGCAGCAGTAGCAGCAGGAGAAGCTTATCTGGCACTTGGTTCAGATACAGGCGGATCTATCCGTCAGCCAAGTTCCTACTGTGGTGTAACCGGAATTAAACCAACCTATGGAACAGTATCCCGTTATGGTCTTGTAGCTTATGCATCTTCCCTGGATCAGATCGGACCTGTAGGAAAAGACGTATCTGACTGTGCAGCTCTTCTGGAGATCATCGCAGGACATGATACAAAAGACAGCACATCCATGAAAAGAGAAGATCTTCAGTTCGCCAAAGAACTGACAGGAGATATCAAGGGGATGAAATTCGGAGTTCCTGAAGAATATCTGGCAGAGGGACTTGATCCGGAAGTAAAAGCATCTTTTATGGGTGTTCTTGATACGCTGAAAGAACTGGGAGCAGAAGTAGAATTCTTCTCTATCAAAACCATGGAATACATGATTCCGGCTTATTATATTATCGCCAGTGCAGAAGCAAGTTCCAACTTGGAACGTTTCGATGGAGTGAAGTACGGTTTCCGTGCAGCAGAATATGAAGGTCTTCATGACATGTACAAAAAGACCAGAACAGCAGGCTTTGGTGAGGAAGTAAAACGCCGTATCATGCTTGGTTCCTTCGTGTTGAGCTCCGGTTATTATGATGCATACTATCTGAAGGCACTCCGCACAAAAGCCCTGATCAAGAAAGAATTTGACCAGGCATTTGGCAAATATGATGTGCTCCTTGCACCTGCATCTCCATTTACAGCACCGAAGATCGGTGAAAGCTTAAAAGATCCCCTTGCCATGTATCTTGGAGATATCTACACAGTAGCAGTCAATCTCTGCGGTCTTCCGGGAATTACAGTTCCATGCGGAAAAGACAGCAAAGGTCTCCCAATCGGTATCCAGATGATTGGGGACTGCTTCATGGAAAAGAAAATCCTGCGTGCAGCACACGCCTATGAAACCAGCCGCGGCTCCTTTGCCGTGCCAGGAGAAGGAGGCACCAGATAATGAAACAGTACGAAACAGTCATAGGACTTGAAGTCCATGTAGAACTTGCAACAAAAACAAAAATTTTCTGCGGATGCTCCACTGAATTCGGAGGAGCACCCAATACACATACATGCCCGGTCTGCACAGGTATGCCGGGTTCCCTGCCTGTATTAAATAAGAAAGTAGTAGAGTTTGCCCTGAAAGCAGGTCTTGCAGCAAACTGCCAGATCCATCAGTACTGCAAATTTGACCGTAAGAACTATTTCTATCCGGACAACCCACAGAACTATCAGATCTCTCAGTTATATCTGCCAATCTGTCATGACGGATGGGTAGAGATTGAAACCTCTGCAGGCAAAAAGAAAATCCGCATCCATGAAATGCATATGGAAGAGGATGCAGGTAAACTGATTCATGATGAATGGGAAGACTGCTCCCTGGTAGACTATAACCGAAGCGGTGTCCCGTTGATCGAGATCGTATCCGAGCCGGATATGAGAAGCTCTGAGGAAGTAATCGCCTATCTTGAAAAACTCCGTTGTATGATGCAGTATCTGGGTGTATCAGACTGTAAGCTTCAGGAAGGTTCCATGCGTGCAGACGTTAACCTTTCTGTCCGTGAAGTGGGAGCAGAAGAATTCGGTACCAGAACAGAGATGAAGAACCTGAACTCTTTCAAAGCCATTGCCAGAGCAATCGAAGGCGAAAGAGAACGTCAGATCGAACTGATCGAAGAAGGCAAGGCAGTTACACAGGAGACACGCCGTTGGGATGACAACAAAGAATATTCTTACGCCATGCGTTCCAAGGAAGATGCCAAAGACTACAGATATTTCCCTGATCCAGATCTGCCTCCAATCCATATCTCTGATGCATGGATTGAAAAGATTAAAGCGGAACAGCCGGAGCTTCGCGAAGTGAAACAGGCCCGTTATCAGGAAGAGTACGGACTTCCGGCATACGATGCGGGAATCCTTACAGAATCCCGCCATCTTGCAGGTCTTTTTGAAGAAACAGCAGCAATCTACGGAAATGCAAAGAAGACAGCAAACTGGTTTATGGGTGAGGTACTCCGTCTGACGAAAGATAAAGCTATGGATCCGGAACAGGTATCTTTCTCACCGAAGCATCTTGCAGATCTTCTGGTAATGGTAGAAAAATCCGAAGTCAGTCCTCAGAATGCCAAAAAAGTCTTTGAGAAAGTCTTTGAGGAAGACATTGATCCTGTAGCCTACATTGAGGAACATGGTCTGAAGATTGTAGAAGACACAGGACTTCTGGAAGAAACCATCAACAGGATCCTGGATGCTAACCCCGGACCACTTTCAGAACTTCTGGGAGGTAAAGATAAAGTCATGGGCTTCTTTGTAGGTCAGATCATGAAAGAGATGAAAGGCAAGGCAAATCCTGCAAGCGTCCGCGAGACACTAATGAAAGAAGTAGAGAAGCGCAAATAAAATAAATCACCCCGGACATTATGCCCGGGGTAAAAAATGTTACTGTTCACTCTGTTCACAGCAACACGCTTTGCGATGCAGGAAATATGAACCTCCTTGTGCAATGCCCAAGGAGTATCGTTTGCTTCGCAAACTTAATTTATGCTAATCGCATAAATTCGCGCAGTATGTCTCGGGTTTTCTGTGACCTTCGCTCACAAAAAACACCTCGCGGGATATTATCAGTGAACAGTAATGTTAATATTAAAAATTATTCTCAGAAAACACTTTGAGACTTTACATTATTAAATAATTAAGTATAATAAAACTCGAATAAAATATATTTGCAGAAAAGACACAAATAGAAATGGAAAGGCAAAGCAGCAGCCTGCTGTAGACAGGTATATAAAAACTGCGAAACATGCCAGGGAGGAAATCAAACATGGTAACAGTAAACCACAACTATCTGAAATTACCGGGAAGCTATCTGTTTTCCACAATTGGAAAAAAAGTAAAAGCATATAAAGAAGCCAACCCACAGGCAAACGTGATCTCACTGGGAATCGGTGATGTAACCCAGCCTCTGGCTCCGGCGATCATTGAGGCACTTCATAAATCTGTAGATGAAATGGGTGATGCAGCTACATTTCATGGTTATGCACCTGATCTTGGTTATGAATTCTTAAGATCTGCCATTGCAAAGAATGACTACAAAGACAGAGGCTGTGACATTGAAGCAGACGAAATCTTTGTATCTGACGGTGCAAAGAGCGATTCCGGAAATATCCAGGAAATATTCGGACTGGATAACAAGATTGCAGTGTGCGACCCTGTATACCCAGTATATGTAGATACAAACGTAATGGCAGGCCGTACAGGAGAATACAACAAAGAACGTGGCAACTTTGATAACGTAATCTATATGCCATGTACAGCATCCAACGGCTTCCTTCCGGAATTCCCGGAAGAAGTACCGGATCTTATCTACCTTTGCTTCCCGAATAACCCAACCGGTGGTGCGATCACCAAACCGCAGCTTCAGGAATGGGTAGACTATGCAAATAAAAACGGTTCTGTAATTATCTATGATGCAGCATACGAAGCATACATCTCCGAAGAAAATGTACCGCACAGCATCTATGAGTGCGAAGGAGCAAGAACCTGCGCCATCGAGCTGCGCAGCTTCTCCAAAAATGCAGGTTTCACAGGTGTCCGTCTCGGCTTTACAGTTGTACCAAAGGATCTGGTTCGTGACGGTGTAGATCTCCACAGTCTCTGGGCAAGACGTCATGGCACAAAATTTAATGGTGCGCCATATATCGTACAGCGTGCAGGAGAGGCTGTATACTCTCCTGAAGGAAAAGCACAGCTGAAAGAACAGGTAGGTTACTACATGAGCAACGCCAAAGCCATCTACGAAGGTCTGGCATCAGCAGGCTATTCCGTATCCGGTGGCGTAAACGCTCCGTATATCTGGCTGAAAACACCTGATAAGATGACTTCCTGGGAGTTCTTTGACTATCTCCTTGAAAAAGCCAACATTGTAGGAACTCCAGGCTCAGGATTTGGTGCTCATGGTGAGGGATTCTTCCGTCTCACTGCGTTTGGAACACATGAGAATACACTGGAAGCAATTGAACGAATTAAGAATCTGTAAGCAGCTTCCTGATAGGGACGAGTGGGATTATAATTTCGCAAAATTTAACCGAATCAAGTAAGTTCCCTGCGGAGCAGTTATTCGGTGTAGAGCTGCATAGCGAAGCGGATGATTTTATCCACTTGACTATGAAAATGAAAAACGGCAGGACGAAAAGCCTTAAAACTCAAGGATTTCGGACCTGTCGTTTCTATTTTATAAAAAATATATATGGAATTTGATTACTATTTAAGTATTAATGTTGTTTTCTGAGATAATCTGTCGAATTTGTTCCTTTGCAACTGCCATAAAAAATACTCCTTTTCGATAAG
>OLSQ01001953.1_pt1 | contig 15768 bp, 8 predicted proteins | sample 1672561 | NCBI WGS metagenome assembly OLSQ01 (sample SAMEA3136699, study PRJEB25190) | human gut metagenome | biome: human gut; feature: human-associated habitat; material: faeces | place: Austria | collected 2013 | reverse complement strand
GTGCTACATATGGTGTTGTTGGCTTTGCCTGTGGTTTCGTTGTCGGTGCTACATATGGTGTTGTTGGCTTTGCCTGTGGTTTCGTTGTCGGTGCTACATACGGTGTTGTTGGTTCTGCTGCCGCCGGAGTTGTCTCTTCTTCTACATTCTTATCATCCTTTGAGGTAGTCTCTTCTTCCTTATCCGCCTCTGTTGTGCTCTCCGATTCTTTTATAACATCATCTTTCTTCGTTGTGACATCTTCCTTTGAACTTTCATTTATTACAACATCTGACTGATTATTATCCGTTGTCTGTGCCTTTCCTGACCTCCTTGTTACTACGATTACTGTACCTATCACTGCAAGTAATGCTACTGCTATCATGATTATTCTGATTTTATTTTCCTTAATCCAGTTCATTTTTTGCTCCTTTTTTACCTTTATACTATTTAACGAAAGGTCGTGAGGGTGTGCATTTTCGGCAAAGGGGTGTGCATATTTTAATTATTCCTAAAATTAACAAAAAGCCGCAGAAAGCCGACCTTTGACCTGTAATAAGCAAACCACTATACCGTCCCGGTTGCAATCTGCTCGAAAATATGATATAATAACCTCAGACATAAAATCCGCCGAAAGCGGATTTTGCCGTGCTTTGCACGGCTTGCGGAGCACCGCAAGTCTGAGAACATTTTTCCGTCAAATCCTTTTGTCTGTTGACAAAAGCACGGCGTTCCGCCGTGTCGGCTGACGCCGATTTGATTTGTGGTATAATAACATATAATAATTCCGAATTTGCAGGTGAGAAGATGGACGCATACCGTATCGCAATTTGCGATGACGATGATATAATACGAGAAAATTTATGTTCTCTTTGTAGTGATATTTTAACTGATGACAGTGTTGAATATGAGCTTGAGCCTTTTTGTTCGGCTCAAGAGCTTGAAAAACGGCTTAACAGCGAAAACTGCCCCTTTGACCTGCTGATATTGGATATTCAGATGGACGGCATGACGGGTATGGAACTTGCCCGTTCTTTAAGAGAAAAAGGTAATCGGGTGTCAATCATTTTTGTGACAGCGTGTGAGGATTATCTTAGCGAAGGATACGGCGTTCAACCTATTCATTTTCTCTTAAAGCCTGTACGGCGGGAAGCACTGGCAAGTGCGATCCACACTGATCTGAAGCTGAATTACATACCGAAAACCGTTGTGGTTCACATCGGAAATAAACTGGTGCATTTATCTTTTTCGGACATACGATATGTCGAGAGCTATAATCACAGCATAGTAATCCACCAAAGTACAGGTAACAGCACCTATTATTTTTCGCTTTCGGATTTTGAAAAACAACTTCCTGCGGGGCAATTTGCCCGCTGTCATAACAGCTATCTTGTGAATTTGAATGAGGTGCGTGAGATCGGTAGAACGGAGCTTTCTCTGCAAAGCGGCGAAACGCTCCCGGTGGGAAGAGCCTATTACAAAGCCTTTCAAAGCGCATTTGTGCGATATATAAATCAATAACAAAGAGGTCACCGCTTATATTCGGCGGTGACCTCTTAATATTTATTTTTTAGGCAGCTTAAGCGCTGTCTGCACGGTGAAGATCCGATCCTCCGAAGTGAAAATATCCAGTATGCTGTGGTAACGCACGGCGACGGTGTTCATCAGCTTTAAGCCGAAGCCGTGGGTTTCGGCATCATTTTTGGTTGTGAGATAGTTGCCGTCTGCGTCTTGTCTACGCTTTCCGGAATATGAATTCTCACACTTGACGGCAAGAAAGCCGTTCTTTGTTTCAATTTGAAAGCGGACAAACCGTTTTCCGTCGGTAACCTCCGCGGCGGCTTCCAACGCATTATCAAGCATATTCATCAAAAGCTCGCATAAATCGCTTTCGGCAACAGTCAGCTGCGGCGGAACAGAAACCAGCACATCAAAGCTGATGTCAGACTGTGCCGCACGGTAAGCGGCGTCCTGCAAGATCGTATTGACCGTGAAATTTTCGGTAAACTGCGTTTGTGCCAGATGATCGTTTTGCTGTTTTATATCTCCGATCAGCTCCCCCAGCGTCTTATAATCGCCCTTCTGATACAGCGCATCAAGGGCGATTATTTTATGCTTCATTTCATGGCGAATGGCGGCGCTGTCGGTCACCTTGCTTTCTATCGCATGATAGCTGTTCATGATAAGCTCGTTGCGCAGACGGAGCGTTTTGGCTTCCATCTGCTGCGAAATGATCGAACGTGTTACGGCATAGGCGGAGATGACCGCACATACGGCGACTGTCCAGACGGTGATCCAATACAGAAGTCCTGAATAATCATAAAACTCCGTGACATCTGAGATCAGCCTGCCGATATATTTTGAAAGGCGGCTGTTTGTGAAAAACGATACCATGTATGCGACAGCCAATGTAACGGCACTTACGGCGGCGGAAACCCCAAAGTATTTCCAGAATTTACGTTGTCTGTTCATCACAAGATATACTATCAAAAGCACAAGCAACAGAATGCCTATTTCCTGCCGATTAAGGAAATCGACCAATCCGTCATCGAGAAAATGATGTCCCATTCCTTTGGTGATCCATTGCATCGTAAGCCCCACAGAGGCAAGGAAAAGCGGTATCAGACTCCAATCCGTATTTTTGCGCGCAATTCCCAAAAGAAACAGACCTGCGATCATCAGCGATATGAAAGCGGTCGCACCTGCAGGAATGCTGTAATAATTCGCGTAGGCGTAGCTTTCGATTGCTTCCGCATCTACAGGCACAAAGCGCGGAAAAGGCGGGAAAATAATGCTTGTCGTGTCGGTCACCGTGCCGATAACGGTAAGCTTACATTCGGTATCGAGCGGCAGCGGAATAATCGCCTGGGTCTGCCCTGCCGCTCCCTCGGGCACAAGAGTTTCGGACTGCCACACCGCTTTTTCGTCTATGCTGACCGTCAGATCCATTCCTGCCGTTTCAAATACCAGATTACCGTATTTGCTGTTTGCGGGAATGACTGTTTCAAGCCGAAACCTGTCGCCTGTTTCAGGTGGTACGGAATAGTCAAGCTCGGTGAGCGAATCATCTTGTCCGATTTTGACGGCAGTTTGCCAGTCTATATATTGTATAGATGTATCAAGCTTAGTGAAATTCTGCAAAAACCATATCATTCCGATGCAAAGGATCGGAAACAGTGCCGTGCATATCCACCGTAAAGATTTTTGTATATTGTTCTCCATTATGACGAGAAACCTCCCGTTTACAGTAAAATTCATTGTGCCGATTGTCCGTATACTATTTTATATTAAAATCCGTCGTTTGACAAGCGATATTTTATCTGTGTAATTCTCTGCGACGTAAACGACAACAATACAGCGTAAACGACACGCCCGAAATCTCCGCATTATGATATAATATTTAATAAGAGCTATATGACTCATTTTTTTATTTTCTATTCTGCCGCTGTATGCGGTAAACCCGATTTTGAAGGAGTATGAACTATGAACAAGAAATTCATTTTTCGACGAGCGATAAGTGCGGTGCTGGCTGTTGCGATGATAGCCGCAAGTCTGCCGTTTTCGTCATTTGCCGAGGACGGCTCGGACAGTCCGACCTTTTCATCGGATGCGGCAAATTCGCTGATGAAAAACACCGTCCCTGCCGGGTACGACAAGACGACTAACCCCTACGGCTACGATGTTGACCACCCGTTTGCGATGGTGGAGCAAAACGAGCTTTTTTATTTGCAAACCACCGCATCATCGGTCAACGGAAAAATTGCCGATGTGGGAACGGCGGAAAGCCTGCTAAGCTTTATATCAAATAACAACACCGCATCGGACGGCTCTCTGCCGGACTTGAGCTTGTCCAGTAGTATTCAACAGCTTTCGTTTATACAGTCGGTAGCATTTGACCCTACAGGTTCTGGAAGAAAAGACTATGTTGTCTATGTCGGGGTTCACAGAACACGCAAACAAGTTTATGCCATTTTGTCCAATACTGTAACGGGTAAGCAGTGCGGCACCTATATTATTAATTTTCCCCTCGACTGGATCGCAGATTCCGACGGAGACTTTCAGGTCAACGGCTATGAGACAAACGCACTTCTTGATGTCGTCGCCGGCGACTTCGATAATGATGGCAAGGAAACCGTTATTGTCTATGTACCCGGCACAAAAAAGTCGGCAACATGGGTTACTACCGACCTTTACCAAGATATAAATAATGTCGGTAGTCTCCTCTGGGAATTGCGTTACGATGCTGACGGCAATAAGTTGACTAGTAATCACAATAATACAACCACAGGTGATGGCAGATCTTTGGGCTATGACCTGCTTCACGACCTCTATATTGAGACATACCAAAGCGGAAAATCGGTAAAAGGTGCAAGAAACGACAGCATCGGCGGCTCAAAACAAGATACATTGTATAACGCCATGCACAAGCTGAGCGTAAAAATGGTGGTCGGTGATTTCAACGGCGACAATATAGATGACCTTGCCGTGCTTTCGTATTTCCATGTAAACTGCATAACGAGCGACAACAAAAATGTATACCGCCCGCAGGTAAAAATTAAATACGGCGGCACTATGCCGAAGGAAGGCTCTTTTATCGATCAGAAAGCAGATGAATCTTTCTATGTCTGCCCCGAGGGCAAGCTCTCCGATGGAGAAGTACAGTCGTCAAGTAGTATGAACGCCTGCAATATAACGGCAGGTGACATCAACAATGACGGTTACGACGACCTTGTTGTTGCAGGTATTAAGGCTGAAATCGAAGGTTACGGTGAAACAGATGAAAGCTATCTTGCCTATACAACGCTTCTGAACAACAAAAACAATGGCTTTATTCAATCTGATTACAAAACCATGTCAACAAACGAGTGGACATATAAAAGCACCGATGGCGAAGACATTGTTTCTCCTTTAGCGGTGGAGGCGGTTGCTTATAACGGAGCCAGTGCCGCAGATTTTATCTTTATCAACGGCACGCTGTATACATACAACACCGCTACCGGCGAATTAAACACGGTTGCCTCCCAGGGCTATAAAATGAGCGGCTTTCAATTTGACGGTGCGCTCGGCGGGCACGAAGAATTCATCCGCTCGGTTGCTGTAGGTAATTTTGACGGCAACAATGCCGGCAGAGAGCAAATCGTATTTGTGACTTCCTGCCGGGACGGAGACGATACTTATTCTTTCAAAAAAGGTTTGATTTCCGCCACTTATAACGATACTGCCGCCGATTACGGCGCGGCTACCGGCTTTAAAACAACACTCTCCGATTGGGGTCCGAACAAAGCAGACGGCGGTTATAAGGGCGGCGGTGCACAGGTACTGCTGACTGCCTGCGACCGTGACCAGGACGGCGTTATCGCACGATATAAGGGCGTGAGCTACGCCTACAGCGACCCCGAGGTCAAGGCAGTTATGCAGGCGGCGCCCTACTTTGCGGCACTGGGCGATTCGGCAAATAACGAGACCGACTATACCATAACCGAAAGCTACGAGCTGGAGCAGTCCTCTTCAAAAAATGTTTCCTACAGCGTGGGTATGTCCTACAGCTACGGCGGACTGTTTGCGCCTTTTGAGTTGGAGATCTCTGCCGGCTATTCTCTTGAATGGAGCAAGAGCTTTTCCGAAGCACTGGAAACCGAATACGCCATGACCGTCAAGGCGCAGGCGTATAATACGGCACTCGTTGCAAGAACGCCGGTATTCATTTACTGCTATGAGGTGCTGGATGAAAACGGCAAGTGGTCGGACGAAACGGCAATAAGCCTGTCTATCCCACAGCAACCGGTGTATCAGCAGATGAGCATTGACGACTACAACAGCTTTGCTGAAGAATACAACTCCTATATGGAGAAAAAGGGCAATCGCGCCATCACTAAGGAGTCGGATAAGACCTCAAAAGACGAAGCCTGCTATTATCCCCTTGAGCAGATCAACGAAGAGGAAAACTGGCTGAACGGCAACGAGGGCAACCCTTATATGTACAATCAGCTGGGCTGGGGCGCATACAGTGCACTCGGCGCTCAGCAGCTCAGCCAGAACACTATCCGTCTGGGCTATGCGGGAGGTCTGAATGAGGTTTCCTATTCAAAGAGCAATATCAAATCGGTTTCTGAGGAGATTTCTCACGGATTTTACTTCAACTTCTCCATCAGCTTCGGTGTATTCGGCGATGGTATACTATTCTCGCATGATGTTGGTTTTGAAACCAGTCTGAGCTACAGCAACGGTTCGGGCGTTTCGACCACGAAAACCTCCTCGCAGGGGTGCATCGGTGCAGTCAATGATATTGACGGTCCTGCTCTTGCCGAGGAGGGAATCCCCGCAAGCATTTACACGCAGTACACATTCGACTGGACGCTGGGACAGTGGTTCCGTCACCTCTACGGTGAGGAAGGCAACAAGACTGTCTTTATCGGCTACAGCCTGTCAAATGTCAGCACACCCGCTCCTGCGGTAGATGATCTGGAAGCTGAACTGTTCGCAGATGATGCAGTGCGCCTTACATGGTCTCAGCCCGACAAGACTCCCGGTTGGCCGGAGGTAGAGGGCTACTATGTGTACAGCATTGAAAACGGCGAGTATACGAAAATTTCCGATCTGCTCTCCGCCGACACGACCTCCTATGACATTGAAAACATGAAAACCAACACCGACTTTAGCTTTGTTGTTACCTCCGTTTGCAAGGTGGACGGTAAAGAAAAGGAAAGCACATGGTCGAATATCGCCGAGGTTACAACGGCAAAGAAAGACTATAATGTCAACTACTCTGTCGATAACGAAGATGCCGCCGACATTAAGGTGCGCCATCTCGGTAATGTTGAGATCAAGTCGGGAGATGAGATAAGCGAGAGCGAGATCATCAAGGTAAAGGTCACCCCAAAGAGCAAACTGTATGAGCTTGTATCCATGACGCTTGACAACGGCGGAGAAACAATGGTATTCACGCCGGAAGCAGACGGAACTATCGAATGTGCCTTTACCCTGAACGGTGAAGCAAATATTCAGGTTTCGACCAAGCGTGCGGTAACTTCCGCTCAGGTCACATTTACCGGTACATATACGGCGGACGGCGCGGTAATAGGTACGGTCAGTGCGACAGTGGGAGATGCTCCGCTGAGCGCTCCCGGCGGCACAGTCACCGATGATGTAACATTTGCCGCAGTACCGGAAAGCGGCTACGGACTTAAATCGTGGAAGATCACCGATGCGGATAACAATACCGTAACCATAGATGCCGCAGGCTCAGACGCCTATACTCTGAGATTGGCATCGGAAGAATACACTGTTGAAGCAGAATTTGCTTCTCTTTCCGAGATCGGCAAGCAGGTAAAGGTAAATATCCCCGCAGAGGGCGGTACAATAGAGATCACCGATGCAAACGGCAATATTATAGAACTGAATGACAACAACAGCGTGTATGTTCCTGTTGATTGTGAACTGACATTCACTGTCAAAGCTGACGCAGACTGCAAGTTCCGTGCATGGACAGGCGACGCCGAGAGTCAAAGCGGCGAAAGCTTCACTATGACTATTACAAAGGACACTGAGATCGGTGCAGAATTTGATGTTCCTGTCCGTCTGACGCTGACCTATTCTGCCGCAAGCGGCGATCAGACAGGCGCAGTGGCAACTAAGCAGGGTTATCAGTCGGGTACGGGTGTTATTGTCGGCACAAAAATTGTTCTTACCGCACAGGCGGCAGAAAATTACAGAGTGCAGAAGCTCGTCATTACCCGTGACGACAAGGTCGACACCGTAACGACAGATGATAAGCTGTACAGTCAGTACGACTATGAAATCGTTATGGATACCAAAACCGACATTCAGGTGTATTTCACCGAAATCGAGCAATATACTGTTACAATAGACAGTATCCAAAATGCCGATATGACTGTTAAAAACGGAAACGAAGATTTTGTAAGCGGTAATACCGTTCGCTACGGAGATGAGATCACCGTTACAGTAAAGCCGAATGAAAACTACCGCCTTGCAGACACGGCTTCGTGGATCGACAACAACGACGGCAGTTATACCTATAAGACAGGCGCTGTCAAAGCGAATACAAACATCTCGGTAAAAATCGAGAAGATACCGGAATATACGGTTACATTCCCCACAACTATTGAGGGCTGTATCCTTTCGGTTAAAAACGGTAAAGAAAAGATCTCAAGCGGCGACAAGTTCCTTGATGGAACACAGCTTACCGCTACCGTGACACTTGACCCGACCTTTATTCTCAAGGGCTGGTACATCGGCGGCGAACTGCTTTCCGAAACAAACAAAAACGAAATAACATTTACTGTAGACAGCGATATACTCCTTACTGTCATAGTGACAGATGTAAAGGGCGATACAGGTGACACCGGAGTCGGTGTAAAATCCGTTGTCATTGACGAAGACGGAAAACTGATCATTACTCTGACCGATGATTCTGTACTTGATCTCGGAAAAGTAACAGGAGATAAAGGCGATCAAGGCGATAAGGGTGACAAGGGTGACACCGGCGCTACAGGTGTAGGCGTTAAGTCGGCAACGATTGACGAGGACGGAAATCTTATTATCACACTGACCGATGACACCGTGCATAATGCAGGCAAGGTCATCGGAGATAAAAGTGAACAGGGCGATACCGGCGCTACAGGCGTAGGCGTTAAGTCGGTAACTATCGACGAGGACGGAAATCTTATTATCACCCTGACCGACGACACTGTGCATAATGCAGGCAAGGTAAACGCAAGCAACGGTGAAAACGGTAGAAACGGTGCTGACGGAGTCGGCATTGAGAATGCTGTTGTTGACGAAAACGGCAACCTTATCATTACACTGTCAGACGGTACTGTACACAACCTCGGCAAAGTCACCGGAGAAAAAGGTGACGCAGGAAAGGACGGTCAAGACGGTTCAAACGGCAACGGAATACAATCGGCTGAAATTGATGCCGACGGCAATCTGATTATCACGTTTACCGATGGCGTTGTTACCAATCTCGGTAAAATCGTCGGCACTGACGGCAAGAACGGTACGGACGGAAAAGACGGTAAGGACGGCGTTGACGGAAAGAACGGTATCGGAATCAAGGGCTGCCGCATTGATGACAACGGCAACCTGATTCTGACACTGACTGACAATACGACGTTGGACGCGGGCAATATTTCCGCTATCAGCGACAACGTTAATGTTTCCAAGCCGCTTGCAACCGCGGCAGTATCCGTTGCAGGCACTTCTCTGCTCTGGAATGTCGTGAGCGTTGCAATCAGTATCATAAGAAAGAAAAAATTGGTCTGAGCGTAATTGAGGCTTCCGGTGAAGCAGTGCATCGTGTACGATAAGAAAATATGAAGGAACACCGCCGCACAGAGAGTAGCTTCTCTATGCGGCGGTGTTTACTGTTTGATTTTATTGAGATGGCATTGATTTTTAGTAGAGCGATCGTTTTATTGCCTCACTTTAACCTTAGTACCATTGTAGAATACAAAGGTTATCTCGCTGTTCCTGTGGACTATTGCTTTCTCTACCATCACAGTCCATAAAGTGTCGTTCCACTCGCTCAATACGGTCGGCTGTTTTTTCAGAGTTCTTATGTAAAGCGCTACAGCCTTATCTTTTTGACTGCGGAGGGTACGGAGGTTTTGCAGGCGTGCCAGTTCTGCAGCCGCTGTTTCGTACCTTTTGGTAAGTGATTCATACTTTTTCAAGTACGCTTCCTGCGATTGTGCGGTGACTGCATTATCCTTAACTGCAGCCTTGACAAGTTCGGCAACAATCTGCGTTTCCTCAAGGTGACGCTCAATATCGGCGTCTAGTGACTTGAAATCGGTCAGCTTTTTGCGCATCAGTTCGCAGTCCTCAATGATTTGCTTTCTATTTCCCATCATCTGGTTATAGGCTTTTATGAAGAGCTGCTGTACGGTTTCCGTATCCACAGTTGGCGTCAGACAACGTTCACCGCCTTTGAATTTATTGTTGCACTGCCAAACAGTGCGACGGTAGCGGTCGGTGGAATGCCAGACCTTTGAGCCGAAGAACCCGCCGCAGTCCTCGCAAACCAGCTTTGCAGAGAGTACGCTTTTTCCGCTGTATGCGTTGCCGAGTGCTTTTCGTCTGGCAAATTCAGCTTGGACGTGATTCCATTCATCAGGTTCAATAATGGCGGGGTGGCTGCCCTCAACATAATACTGCGGCACCTCGCCTTCATTTAGCTTTGTTTTCTTTTGCAGAAAATCTACTGTAAAAGACTTTTGGAGAAGTGCGTCACCCTTGTATTTTTCATTTGTCAGAATACTGGTAACTGTGGTTTTGCTCCACTTTGCCTTACCGCTTGGTGACGGTATTTCCAAGTCCTCAAGATACCTGCAAATTCCTGCTTGGGTTTTGCCGTCAAGAAATAATCTGTAAATCAGCCGAACAACGACGGCTTCTTCCTCGACAATGGCAGGCCGTCCGTCCTCGCCCTTTTTATAACCGAGGAAATGCTTATATGCCAAATGAATCTTGCCGTCAGCGAAGCTCTTGCGCTGACCCCACGTAATGTTTTCGGAAATACTGCGGCTTTCTTCCTGCGCCAGTGAGGACATTATGGTTATGAGCAGTTCGCCCTTGCCGTCGAAGGTGTAAATACCCTCCTTTTCAAAATAACACTCAACGCCGTTTTCTTTCAGCTTTCGGATAGTTACAAGGCTGTCAACCGTGTTTCGAGCAAATCTGCTGACCGACTTTGTAACAATAAGGTCGATTTTACCCGCCAATGCGTCCGCTATCATCTCCTTGAAACCTTCGCGGCGCTTGGTATTTGTGCCGGAAATTCCTTCATCGGTATAGACCCTTACGAAATCCCACTCCGGCTTTGACTGAATGTATCGGGTGTAGTAGTCCACCTGCGCTTCATAGCTTGTGAACTGCTCATCACTGTCAGTTGAAACTCGGGCATATCCGGCAACACGCCTTTTCTGCACGGATGCCTTTGGCAGATGCGTCAAGGAATTTACAGTCGCCGGTATCATCGTAACTTTAGGCATTATGCTTGCTCCTTTCTAATGTTTTCTGACGGGCGGCTTCTTTCATCTCGTCCGTCCAACTTTGACTGCGTGAGCGGTCTTTCCAAATTCGAGTAATTTCCGAACCGTCCTTGAAATAGAAAATCAGGGTATTATCATTGCAGACGCGAATATGCTGAATTCGGTGGCAAAGCCACTCGTGAGTAAAATCATTCTGACCCAGGACATCAGCAGTGACTTGCTGTAGAGTAGACTCCGGTATCTGCTTAGACGCACAAGCTGCTTTACCAAGTGAATTGTATGTTCCGCACACCCAGACCGCTCCCGTTTTTGTGATCTTTCGGCGATAGTTTTTGCCGCAGTTATCGCACACCATAAGGCTTGAAAAGGGATATGTTTTCTTTGGCACAGACTTCTTGTTAAACCGAGCCGCCCGCCTTGACTTTTCCTCTTGAACAGCTTGAAAAGTTTTTTCGTCAACAATGGCTTCGTGGCTTTCTTCAGCAAGATACTTCGGAAGTTCGCCGTTATTGAAGATTTTCCGTTTAGTGATATGGTTTTCACGGAATGTCTTTTGCAGCAAAAGATTACCCGTATAGGTGTGATTGCTGAGTATTCGTGAAACTGCGGACTGATTCCATTTACCGCCAAACCGTGACGGAACACCCTCCTCATTCAAGCGTTTTGCAATAAGCTGGTAGCCGCTGCCCGAAAGGTATTCATTATAAATACGGCGGACGATTTCGGCTTCCCTCGGAACAATAACATAATGCTCGTTTTCCATACGATACCCCATTAAAGTCCTATCCCAGGGAATACCGGATTCAAAACTACGCTTGATTCGCCACTTCTGATTTTCGCTTGCCGAGCGGCTTTCTTCCTGTGCGTATGAAGCAAGAATCGTCATCATCAATTCTCCGTCACCGCTAATTGTGTGAATATTCTGCTCCTCAAAATAAATATCCACCCCCAGAGCTTTGAACTCACGAACTGTCTGTAGCAAAGTGACTGTGTTTCGTGCAAAGCGGGAGATGGATTTTGTAATCACCATATCAATTTTACCGGCACGGCAGTCTGCGACCAAATTCTGAAAACCTGCTCTTGAATCCTTGGTGCCTGTCTTGGCTTCGTCGGAATATACACCCGTATAGAGCCAGTCACCGTGGTTTTGAATGAGGTCGCTGTAATAGCTGACCTGTGCTGAGAGCGAATGGAGCATAGCGTCCTTACCGCTCGACACACGAGCATAGGCGGCTACTCTCTTTTTTCTTTCCAGCTTTGGCGGTTTTGATACGATGGTTATTTTTCCTGACATAACGTCACCTCCTTATAGTGTGACATATTACCTCTAAAGCCATCATATATCAAGTCCATTCCGCAATATAAACTACACGAAGATATACCGTATTTTTCGTTCATAATTGTATCAATATCGGCGTAATCTTCCGGGGTTATAATCCCCATCGACAGCATTCGTTTTGCCTGGAGCATGGAAGCAAGGTAGCTTTCCAACCGATTTCTGTAATTGTCACTCATCAGAAGTATGCCCCTTTCTGAAACGGTCTGTTATGTAGCAGGCATGAGAACAGTATTTTCTGTGATTGTTTCCGTAAGCTGTGAAATGACGTCCGCAGCAGGCACAGGTATATTCATAATTTGCTTTTCGGTTGACGCAATCCCTGTGTTCATTCCACCATGTATTTCGACAGGAATCGGAGCAGAACTTTTTCGGTTTCTGCTTAGCAATGTTTTTTATCAGCTTTCCGCACTGTTTACAGGCCACGGCATTCTTTGATTTGTCACCCAGACCGTTGCGGCGGCAGAATGAGCGCACAGTATTGTCTGAAATGCCGAGGGATTTTCCTATTTTAATATAACCTATCCCTTGCAGGCGCATTGTTCGTATTTGTTCTTTTTGCTGATTTGTCATTGAGCTTTCCTCCAATCCGAGGGATTACCTCAATATCAACTGGAGGAAAAATAGTCATCCGGTCCGAAAAAATAAGAGATCTTATATATTTTTCATTTTGTTTTTTTACAAATGCGCTTTATATTCAAATATATGCTATAATATATTACCGAATAAGTACGCCTATTAGAGCAAGGCTAGATAATAGCCACTTTTTGTTCCACTGTCGTATAGGCATCTCCAATTCCTTATGTGTATATAGGCAAAAGAAAAATGTGAAATCCGAAGTGCTGTGAAATAAAAAATAAGCCGAGGATATCTGGAAATCCCAGATATCCTCGGTTTAAACAAATTTAATAATTATCGAACAATATCCTAATATTGGGGGATACGCCATTTTTTTGAACTGTATATTTATCATTTACTTTCATTGTGCATTCAAGATGTCGATATTTTACACAAGTTAGCCACTGCTTTCGTGAAAAAGTCATAAGAAAAATGCGGCTGATGACCCGAAAGGTATCAGCCGCTAATTTGCCCGGACGTGATGTCAGCGTATTTGTATTTGTTTTATTTCGTCAGTGAGTGCGTTCGCCTTGTTTGCGGTCATAGTATACGAGTAAACGTATAATGTAGTTCATTTTGGATTGTCAGTGTCATTCTTTTTCGAAGCAATCAGAGTCGTTATCAGCATAACAATACCATACTGTAGAGTGATGAAAATTGACGCTTTCCATGAAGGCATTGCAGGAGTGTAGTCAAGGAATACACTTTTTTCATTTGTATTTACAAAGATATAAACGAAAGGCTGATTATATAGTAAAAAAAGCAGATACATAATTGGTATTGAAAATGTTAAGCACTTGATTTTATAGCTGAATTTTCTGATTGCTACTATTGTCGTCAGGCTTACAATCGCTACCTGAGCAAAAGCATTTATTAAAAGCGTTATTGCTAACACCCACGGAAGACTTGAAGGCAATTTATCTACTATCAAACCACTCAATGGACTTAAAAACTTTGAGAAAATCAAGACATAGACATTGATTACAAGCCATACAAAAATTGGTGTGATAGCTGAAATCATTTTACGAATAAACATATTATCTCACTTCCTTGACAAAAGGTAATAGCTGATGGTTTCGTGTGGGTTGGAAATATTATCTGTTCCTCCAATGATGAATAAGTTGACAGAATATCTTATGAATGCCCGCTTCGTGCTTTTATATTGTTGGGCAACATCAGTTAGAACTGTTGGAACATTCTTTTTTGCTGCAAGAACAGCTAAATACTGCATAAAATATGCACAAGACTCGCAAAGAGTGTCATAGGTAAACTCATAAGTGCCATTCCATTCGGAACGTGAACCTATTTTGCAATAGTTCTTTCCATATTCAACAGAAGGTCTGCCAATTACGGTAATTTCTTTACCGACTACACCATCCCCATGACAAGAACAATGAAATTCATAGCAGTCATTTCTATCTGTTGCCAACGATGCAAAGGAATCCAGAAGCTCTTTTTTCTTTGATTGATTTGAAGAATATGATTTAGAAGTATAGGACTGCCATTCATTTGAATAGTTCTCTGCGACACTGGTGGATACATCATTTCCATAATGTCTGAAGCCCCAATATGCTAATGGCATCTCTGCAATTATATCATCACTGTTAATAACATTAAAAATGCTATCGTGTGATTTTGCAACATTTTCAGAAATTGTAGTTGTCATCGGTGCTGCAAAAGTATATACGAATGTTTCGTAATCTTCATCCAATCTAGCACCAACAATATTTGCAATGCCGGCGCCTCTTGAGTGACCTGTAATCCACAATGTTTTTTTGGCGGATTGATCCAGATTCTCAGCTTGAGAAAGATACTCATCAAGCAGTTTAATTACGCGTGTTGCAGCAATATCAAAGCCCATATGATTCTCTTTGATTTTCCAGTCTTCATTTTTGGGAATCAGTCCATTACCATCAAATATGCTGTCGCACCCTACATCAAAATTGCTTGACCATTCTTCGACGGTTCCGTTTGTGCCTCTAATTACAACAGCAATTATTTCCTTAATCTGCCCATTATACTTGACACGATGATGACCAAAAACTACATCTGTAATATGCTGATCATCGTATTTCTCTGCCAGTTTATATGTTACTACATCTTTCATACCATGCTTTCGCAAAAAATGATCAACATAACTGTTTTCATTTGTTTCATCAGGCTCATCTGTCAAAATCTGATTATCATAAACCAATGATGCCATCAATGAGGAAATTGTGCTGATCTTACTGTTGTATTTTGTGTTATCGCCAAAAAATTGTGAGTAATTCATGGAATAGGTTATATTATTATATATTTCGCCATTACTATCCCAAGTTACATTAAATGAACTGTTTAAGCGCTCAGCTTTTGTTTCCTCTGAATCTTCTATCCCATCATAATCAGAATCCGAATTATCTACTGTTGGATCTGAATACATTTTGAAATAGTAAACAGATTTGGGGGCAGGCGGTCCAACAAACGAAGGATCGCGAGCAAATTCTAGCATTACTTTTACACACGGAGTCGGGTCAATTTCTTCACCATCAAGCAGTCTGTCACCATCGGTGTCTGATTTTACAGGATCCGTATAAATAATATTTCCATTCTGCAGTCTTATTCCTGCCGTTTCAACTGCATCAGGCAATTTATCACCATCAGTATCCGTCATATCAAAATCATCCATATAACCGAACTTGGCAAAAATATCAACTATGTCCTGCGCATTCAATGCCTTGTAATATTTGCCGCCTGTTTTATCAGCAATATTTTGAAGTATCGTATCATTTGCCGAACCAAAACCAACTGTGTAAACTTCAATATAATTTTCGTTGCACTTCT